>OEQQ01000005.1_pt1 | contig 143098 bp, 125 predicted proteins | sample 1539741 | NCBI WGS metagenome assembly OEQQ01 (sample SAMEA3891876, study PRJEB23780) | metagenome | biome: terrestrial biome; feature: animal house; material: Caecal content | place: Italy | collected 2015-05-05
TATCCCATATATTTTCGAATACCTCTAAAAAATATGTAGTAAAACGGATACTTACCGTACTGGATTTGCGCGGAACGCCCAAATACTACATGGCTACGCTCGAAGAGGCGCCGCAGCCTTATTTCCCCGCACCGGGAAACTTCCCGCCTTCGCAGCCCTCCGTCAGCTTTCCCATAGGCGACCAGAAATGGGTCGTCCCAGTGAACGCCGACATGGTGACGAAGGACGGGCTCACGGTCACCACGACACGCGAACGGCTCATCGACGCGGTGAACGCCGCGCGGCAGCAAAGCCAGAACGTCGTGGATTCCTACGAGCGGCACAAGGCCAATCTCGAGCTCTTCGACCAGATCATGCGCGAGATCAGTCCGGCGTATGCCGGGCAGGCGCAGCGGGACGAAGACATGCAGAAACTCCGCGAAGAGGTCGGACAACTGCGACAGATGCAGGCGGAATTCCTCTCGATGAAGTCGTCGCTGGACGCCTTTCTTAAATCGCAGACACCTTCCAAAACGAGCAAATGATGAGAATGTGGGAAATTGAAGGCCGGTACCGCGGTGACGGGTACGGCGAACGTGAGGAGATCGAGCGCAAGATGCGCGAAGCCTACGAGTGCGGCTACGAGGATGCGCGGCGCGAAATGCGCGGCGGATACGGAGAGCGCCACATGGGCGGCTATACGTCCGACGGCTACGGAGAACGTGGCGGGGAGTATGGCGGCGACGAGTACGGCGAGCGGCGCGGAGTGAAGGGAACGGGTCCTTATTCGCGATACCGCTATCGCTAAGTAGAATCCGGAGAGGGGAGAAATCCCCTCTCTTCAAACTTCCGAAGTATGGACAGAGAAAGACTGGATGCACACGACAGAATGCCGGACGACATTCGGGCATATCTCGAAAAGAACGGATGGTCGTTCTCGAAGAAGATGTGCGAATTCGCCGTCGGACGCATGAAGGACCGCAACGGGAAAAAGCTCGAACCCCTCACCAAAGAGCAGGTGGACAAGCTGCTCAAAACATACGAAATAGTCCTCAAGCACGATAACGGATACGACTGCGTATATGTCGCCAACATGGCGAAGTCCGACTATTGGGGATCGTCGATCGGAGACGAGCAGCAGCTCGCACGATTCGTAAAGGACTACATCGACGACGGGGACGCCTATCCCGGAATGCCGTTCACGCGCTATTTCGCCGATCTGATCGGATCGGGGACAAATGCTCCGTGGGACGATGTGCTGTAATCGGACGAGGTGCCGGCCTCGGCTGGCCGAAGCGTGGGTGCGGTTCGAAAAGGTATATTCGACGCTATGAAAATCCGGGATTTGAGGATAGGGAAGTATGGATGGCGCGTGCGGTTCTATTTCGCCGTGCATGGCTATCATACGCGCTCTATCCTCTCCTCTTTGAAGGAGATAGAGTGTCCCGGCACGATTCTGGAACGGGTGAGGGGAAACCTCCTGCGGGCGGATATGGATTCGGGGTTCACCTACTCGAACAAGACGATGCGCCGGTCCGTGGTCGTCGTGGGCCTCGCAACCTCGCAGGCGCGATTCCTCAACTCGTTCGAACACGAACTCAGACACCTCTGCGACGACATCGCAGCCGCTTCAGAAATGCCAATGCAGGGAGAGGAGGTCGCCTATCTGACCGGAGACGTGAACAGCCTGTTATGGGCCGATGTTCACGATTTCGTTTGTTGTAAATGTAATTGTCTAATCCATGAATGAATACGCCAAATACCTGCTGTCCTTGCTCGAAATCAGCGAGTGGTGCACGCCTATTCACGAAGCGGTCGTATGGGAATTGCGGCAAAATTTAGTCCAGTAAATTGACGAGTTCCATCTTCATTTCCTCGTCTATGTCCCGGTAACGGGCGAATGCCGCACTACCTTCTACGTGTCCCGAAAGCTGTGCGATAAGATTCGGGTCCTTCACCTTCTTATACAAGTTGCCGATGAACGTCCGGCGCGCCATGTGCGACGAAGCCACGGAATAAAGCGGCTTCATCTCGGGCTCCCGGGTAACGGCATTCAGCACTTGCACGGGGCGTTTCAGTCCGGCGGCAAGAAACGCCCGCTTGATAGATTCATTGTATTTCTGCGAAGAAATAAACGGGAGCAACGATTGCCGTTCCGAATCTCGATATTTCTCGATAATGGCTCTCGCCGTATCGTTCAACGGAACACGCACGGTTACGGGACGCCCCTCTTTGGTCTTACGCGGAATATACTCGATCGCTCCATTCACAACATTGTCCCGTTTCAACTGAAGCAAATCCCCCACCCGGCAACCGATCAGACATTGGAAGACGAATATATCTCGCTGAACCGATATTCCGGGATGCCTCGATAAATTCGCATGCTGCAAACGGGTCCGCTCCTCGAGCGTAATATAAATCGGCGTACCGTATATCACCGGTGCGATGCGGCGTTTCTTAAAAGGATTGCGATTTATAAACCCATTCGTCTCGGCCCAGTTCAGAAACGCGCGCAACATGACCATTTTACTGTTCACGGTGTTCAGTCCCCGATCTTGCGGTTTACGGGATTCCGACACTCGTTGATACAAACCTGCCGCTCCGGCAAGGCGAGCCTCATTGCGGAAATATTCTTCGAAATCGTCAATCATATCCACGCAGGCCAAATTCTCGAGAGTAAGGGCAAACGAAGGGGATTTCAACCGCTTATACTGTTCAAATCTTTTAAGTGCTCTGACTACGACATGATAGGACCTAATGCGTCCGACGGACAAAAGCCGGGAGCCAAGGAAATCATCGAAATACTGCCATAGAGTTTTTCCCTCCTTTGAATCGTCCTTCGCCTCCACCAGCGAACGCAACCAATTCGGAGGCACGCTTCCCCGCCCTATTTCGTTGAAAGCCCTACTCACAAGCGACGTGATTTCAGCCAGCCGCTTTTGCGTCTCCACGGAATCGTTCACCTCCGCCTGTACCTCAGCGGACGGCCTCATCCGAAAATTCGGGATCCGGATTGCCCCATCGGCCCAATAGGCAGGAGAGACGAAAAGTCCCGTTTTTGCACGCTGGTTGATCTTGCCATGCGAAAAACGCATCATGATCTCAGATTGCCCAAGCGCATTCCGTTTCGAGGATAAGGTGTAGTATATCGTTGCCATCGCAGTAGTTTACGGCAAAGATACACAACCCGTTTTATTTGGCGATATTTTGGCGACATAAATTATACACAACTATACGAACCCGTAAAAGCCAAAACCAATAAATAGCAATACAACAACCATTTACACCGATATATTCACATCATTACACACGGTCGCCATATATCGGTAAAATGTTCAGTAATCCCAACGGAATCACCCGAAAGCGCGGAATGTCCCCGGGGCGTTCCGCGTTCCGCTTCCCGGAACGACGCCCCGCCGGGGAGGGGCGCAGCGCAAAATGCGGATTTTCATGCCATTTATTTTGCCGGGCGGAATATTTTGTCTATATTTGCGGGCTTAAAAACCCGTAAGGGCGAGCGTTTTTTTATTAACCTTATACAATTTTATAGCAAATGGCTGTTAAAATTCGTCTGGCACGTCACGGTAAGAAGGGTTACGCCTTCTATCACATCGTTGCCGCAGATAGCAGAGCGCCACGTGATGGTAAGTTCATCGAGAAGTTGGGAACCTACAACCCCAACACGAATCCTGCTACGATCGATCTGTGCTTCGAGAAAGCACTGGATTGGTTACAGAAAGGCGCACAACCCACGGATACCTGCCGGGCTATCCTCTCCTACAAGGGCGTTCTCTACAAGAAGCACCTGCTGGGCGGCGTAGCCAAGGGCGCATTCACCGAAGCCGAGGCCGAGGCCCGCTTCAACAAGTGGCTCGAGGCCAAGAACGGCAAGATCGAGGCCAAGGCCAACAAGCTGGCCACCGACGCCAAGTCGGCCGAGAAGGCCCGTCTGGCCGCCGAAGCCAAGATCAAGGAGGAGCGCGCCGCAGCGATCGCCGAGAAGAAGGCCGCCGCTGAAGCCGCAGCCCGCGAAGCCGCAGAGGCCGCCGCTGCCGAAGCGGCTGCAGAGGCTCCCGCAGAGGAGGCTGCCGCCGAAGCTCCCGCCGCCGAATAAGCGAGATCCCGATCCGATAGAAACAGTAGATCGCCCGGTGCGGGGGATTTACTGTTTTTTTTCGTATTTTCACCCCGTAATACCATTTTACCGCAATGACAATTCCCGCAGGCAGAATCACCCGACTTTTCGGCACGGACGGGGGCGTGATGCTCTCGCTCTACCCCGCTTTCCCCGAGGATTTCGACACCGACACGCCGCTCGTCGTCACGATCGACGGGCTGGACGTGCCGCTCTATTGCGACCGGTTCGAACGGCGCGGCGTCTCGGGCGCCGCCGCAGCCTTCGCCGACTTCGACACCGAACGGCGCGCACAGGAGCTGCTCGGGCTCGAATTCCGCATCGACACGGCGGACGGGGAGGAAGACGAGTTCTACCTCGAGGACCTCATCGGATTCGCGGTCGAGGCCGAGGAGGCGGGATCGGCGGAGAAGCGCTCCGGAATCCTCGCGGACTACTACGACAGCGACCTCAACCCGCTCTTCGAGCTGGAGATCGCCGGACGACGGGTGCTCGTGCCCGCCGCCGAGGAGTTTATCGCACACATAGATTTCGAAGGGCGCACGGTGCACCTCGTGCTGCCCGGGGGACTGCTCGACCTGCAATGACATGGCACACGTGGTGATCGGACTTTCGGGCGGCGTCGATTCTTCGGTGGCCGCCTGGCTCCTCAAGGAACAGGGGCATGAAGTGACGGGGCTGTTCATGGTGAACTGGCACGACACGACGGGAACGCTCGAGGGCGACTGCCCGTGGCGCGACGACCGGGTTTTCGCCGAACTGGTGGCCCGCAAACTGGACATCCCGCTGCATGTCGCGGACCTCTCCGCGGAGTACCGCACGCGGGTGGTGGACTACATGTTCGCCGAGTACGAACGGGGGCGCACGCCCAATCCCGACGTGCTGTGCAACCGCGAAATCAAGTTCGATGTCTTCCTGCGGGAGGCGCTCGCACTCGGGGCCGACTACGTGGCCACGGGCCACTACTGCCGCAAGGCCGAGGAGCGGCTCCCGGACGGACGCACCGTCTACCGGCTGCTCGCGGGCAGCGACCCCAACAAAGACCAGAGCTATTTTCTCTGCCAGCTCTCGCAGGAGCAGTTGCGCTACGCCCTCTTCCCGGTGGGCGGCCTGCTCAAGCCCGAAGTGCGGCGCATCGCCGAAGAGCAGGGACTCGCCACGGCCAGGCGCAAGGATTCGCAGGGAATCTGCTTCGTGGGAAAGGTCGATCTGCCGGTCTTCCTCCAGCAGAAACTCGCGTCGAAGCGGGGGAACATCCACGAAATCCTCCCCTCGTGGCCGAAATACCGCAGAAGCGGCCTTCCGGGTACGGGGCCGGAGCTTCCGGAAACGAGACCTTCGGGAACAGGGGGACCGGAGACAGAGGCAGGGCATCCGGAGGCAGGCCAGACGGCATGGTCCGCCGAACGGCCGGATACGGCGTTCGGTCATACGGGAGCGACGGGAAAGGAGCAACCGACGCGAACGGAGCAACCGGCGGATGCGGCGACGGAAACGACCGTTCCGGCCGCCGGAGAGGGTGCTACGGAGCCGACGGACGCCGAACTGGCCGCGCTGGCCGCACCGTGGCGGTACACCGTGCGCGACGGCAAGAAGATCGGCGAACACAACGGCGCGCATTTCTACACCATCGGCCAGCGCAAGGGTCTGGGCATCGGCGGCCGCAGGGAATCGCTGTTCATTCTGGCCACCGACGTGGAGCAGAACGTGATCTACGTGGGCGAGGGAGACGCGCATCCCGGTCTGTGGCGTCCCGCGCTGCACATCGCTCCCGACGATGTGCACTGGGTCAATCCCGCCCGGGCGATGGCGCCGGGCGAAAGCCGCCGGTTCCGGGTCCGCATCCGCTACCGCCAGCCGTTGCAGGAGGCGCGGCTCTTCATGCGCGGAAACGGCGTCTATCTGCTCTTCGACACCCCCCAGCGGGGTATCACCCCGGGGCAGTTCGCGGCATGGTACGACGGCGACGAGCTGGTGGGATCGGGGGTGATCGAAGCCTGAGAGAAGCACGGAACCCTCTTTTTTCAGACGCGGCCTACCCGTTTCCACACCCAGCGGAAAGAATAAGCGGCGGCACCTGGCCATAGCCAAGCATTACCAAGACATGCATATCCGACATAGAAAAAGTGCGGGGTTCCCGGTTTTGTCCCGTTAAAACGAAGAGCGTATGGCGCAGAAAATATCGCAGGCGACATCAGCCTATGGAATAGACATATCCGACAGGTTCTCCGGACAAGTGGAAAATCCGAAACACCGGGCCAAATACGATCCGAAACACGTCAACGGAATCGCCCGATTCCCCGGCTGCCCGCCGCGCGGTTTCCTGCCCGAAAAACCCCTTTGATCCCCACGGCCATGACGCTTCGCCGAACGATACGCCACACCCTCGCGGCAGCCGGACTGCTGCTGGCCGCCGCGCAGGCGGCACGCCCCGCAACGGCCGTACCGCCGTCAGCCGGGGCAGACGGACGATCCGTCCCCGTCCGGGAAGCCGCGACCGGCCGAACGCCGCAGCGATCCGGCGGCATGCAGAGAGCCGCGACCGGCCGCCCGGCTGATGAAAGGACGGTCGGCATCGCCTTTTACGACGTGGACCGGCTCTACGACACCCTTCCGGCGCTTTTCTACAACGACGAGGAGTACACGCCCCGGGGACGCCTGCGCTGGACGGCCGAACGCTATGCCCGCAAGATCCGCAACACGGCGGCCGTCATCGACTCGATGGCCCTGCCCGTCGTGGCGCTCCGGGGCGTGGAGAACGAACGGGTCGTGCGCGACCTGGCCGCCGCCTGCCGGGGCGACTACTCCTACCTGCACCGCACGCTCAACACGCTCGACGGCCTGGATTTCGCCCTGCTCTACTACGGCGACCTCTTCTATCCCCACTACGCCGAGCCGGGACGCCACTACCTCTACATCGAGGGGACGATGGGGCGCGACACCGTGGGACTGGTCCTGAGCGCCGACACGCGCATGAGCGAATGGGTCGTCCGCGACCTGCGCGCCGAAAGGCCCGGAGCGAAGCTGCTCGTCCTGGGACGCTCCGCATCGCTCGAACCCGCCCGCTACGGACTGCGCGACGCCACGGCACGGGCAGCGCGCGCCGGACGGGGCACGGTCCGCAGCCGCGGACGCTGGGTGATGCGCGACCGCATTCTGGCGGACACGGCCTTCACCGTCGTCGGAGGCGACGTGTTCGCCCGCCGATACCTGCTCGATCCCCGAAGCGGCAGTCCGACGGCCACCTACTCGCGGCGGGTCTATACGGGCGGCTACGGCTATTCGCTTCCGGTGTTCGTCCACATCCGGTGACGGCGGCGCGGCCCCCGGCGCCCCGGAAATTCCGCTCCATTCCGGTTCCCGGAACGAAAACCGGGCGCATTTTCCGACGAATATTGAAAAAAACGCACGCCGGAGACCCGGAACGTACAATCGTCACGGCAATTTATTTGGAGGTTGCGAAAAGTTTTCTTATATTCGCAATCCCTTTGACGGATAAGAGGTTCCAAAATGCGGTAACGGCGACGTCACCGCAATTTTTTCCGCCTCCGGGCAAGCGGACTTTTTGAAAAACTTTTTAAATTCACATACTAAATCGAAAAATTATGGCAGACGTTAAACGAGTCTATACCTTCGGCAACAAGGAAGCCGAAGGCAACGGCAAAATGCGTGAGTTGCTCGGCGGCAAGGGTGCGAACCTCGCGGAGATGAACCTCATCGGCATCCCCGTTCCCCCGGGCTTCACGATCACCACGGAGGTATGCGCGGAGTATTACAGACACGGCAAGCAGGCCGTGATCGAGATGCTCCGCCCCGAGGTCGAGAAGGCGATGCACAACATCGAACGCCTGACGGGCATGAAGTTCGGCGACGCGCAGACGCCGCTGCTCGTCTCCGTGCGTTCGGGCGCGCGCGCCTCGATGCCGGGCATGATGGACACGATCCTCAACCTCGGCATGAACGACCAGGCCGTGGAGGCCGTTTCGAAACGCACGGGCAATCCGCGCTTCGCATGGGACTCGTACCGCCGTTTCGTGCAGATGTACGGCGACGTGGTGCTGGGCATGAAGCCCGTCTCGAAGGAGGACCACGATCCGTTCGAGGAGATCATCGACGCGCTGAAGGCCAGGCGCGGCGTGAAGAACGACACGGACCTGACCACCGACGACCTGAAGGAACTGGTACGGAGCTTCAAGGAGGCCGTGAAGCGGCAGACCGGCGAGGATTTCCCCGCCTGCCCCTGGGAGCAACTGTGGGGCGCCGTGTGCGCCGTGTTCGGCTCGTGGATGAACGAGCGCGCCATCCTCTACCGCAAGCTCAACAACATCCCCGCCGAGTGGGGAACGGCCGTTTCGGTGCAGGCCATGGTCTTCGGCAACATGGGTGAGAACTCGGCCACGGGCGTGGCTTTCTCGCGCGACGCCGCGACGGGCGAGAACATCTTCAACGGAGAGTACCTGATCAATGCGCAGGGCGAGGACGTCGTGGCCGGCATCCGCACCCCGCAGCAGATCACGATCGAAGGCTCGAAGCGCTGGGCCAAGGCGCAGAACATTCCGGAGGCGGAGCGCGCCGCGAAATACCCCTCGCTCGAGGAGGTGATGCCCGCGGTCTACAAGGAGCTGGACGAGATTCAGCACCACCTCGAGCAGTACTTCAAGGACATGCAGGACATCGAGTTCACGATCCAGGACGGCAAGCTCTGGATGCTCCAGTGCCGCAACGGCAAGCGCACGGGCGCAGCGATGGTCAAGATCGCCATGGACATGCTGCGCGAGGGGCTGATCGACGAAAAGACCGCCGTGCTGCGCTGCGAACCCGCGAAGCTCGACGAGCTGCTGCACCCCGTATTCGACAAGAAGGCCATCGCTTCGGCCCAGGTCATCACGAAGGGGCTGCCCGCCTCGCCGGGCGCGGCGACGGGTCCCGTGGTGTTCTTCGCCGAGGACGCCGAGAAGGAGCTGGCCAGGACGGGCCAGAAGGCGATCCTGGTGCGCATCGAGACCTCGCCCGAAGACCTGAAGGGCATGCTCGACGCGGCCGGAATCCTCACGGCGCGCGGCGGCATGACCTCGCACGCGGCCGTCGTGGCGCGCGGCATGGGCAAATGCTGCGTCTCGGGCGCCGGCGAGCTGGAGATCGACTACAAGGCCCGCACGATCAAGGTGAACGGCTTCACGGTCAAGGAGGGCGACTGGATCTCGCTCAACGGCTCGACGGGCGAGGTCTATCTGGGTCAGGTGGCCACGAAGGCCGCCGACCTGAGCGGCGACTTCGGCAAGCTCATGGAGCTGGCCGGGAAGTACTCCGTGCTGAAGGTGCGCGCCAACGCCGACACGCCGAAGGACGCCAGGCAGGCCTTCGAGTTCGGCGCCGAGGGCATCGGCCTCTGCCGCACGGAGCACATGTTCTTCGAGGGCGACCGCATCAAGGCCATCCGCGAGATGATCCTCGCCGACGACGAGGCGGGCCGCCGCGTGGCACTGGGCAAGCTGCTGCCGATGCAGCGGGGCGACTTCGAAGGGCTGTTCAAGGCCATGAACGGATTCCCCGTGACGGTGCGCCTGCTCGATCCCCCTCTGCACGAGTTCGTGCCCCACGACGAGAAGGGACAGCGCGAAATGGCCGCCGAAATGAACGTACCCCTCCAGAAGATCGTCGCCAAGGTCGAGTCGCTGGCCGAGTTCAACCCCATGCTGGGCCACCGCGGCTGCCGTCTGGGCAACACCTACCCCGAAATCACGGAGATGCAGACGCGCGCCATCATCGAGGCGGCGATGAACGTCAAGGCTTCGGGCATGCCCGTACACGTGGAGATCATGGTTCCGCTGGTGGGCAACCACAAGGAGCTGCGCTACCAGAAGCAGATCATCGACTCGACGGCCGAACAGGTCTTCTCGGAGCGCAACGACAAGATCGAATACATGGTCGGCACGATGATCGAAGTGCCGCGCGCGGCCGTCACGGCCAACCAGATCGCCGAGGTCGCCGAGTTCTTCTCGTTCGGCACGAACGACCTGACGCAGATGACGCTCGGATTCTCGCGCGACGACATCGGCAAGTTCCTGCCCATCTACCTCGAGAAGGGCATCCTCAAGAACGACCCGTTCCAGATTCTCGACCGCAACGGCGTGGGCCAGCTCATCCGCGAGGCGGTGTTCAAGGGCCGCGGCACGCGCGAGAACCTCAAGTGCGGCATCTGCGGCGAACACGGCGGCGAACCCTCGTCGGTGGAGTTCTGCCACTACGCCGGACTGAACTACGTGAGCTGCTCGCCCTTCCGCGTGCCCATCGCACGCCTGGCAGCCGCCCACGCAGCGCTCAACCAGAAATAGACGCCGCCGGCACGGACCGGCGCAACGGAAAGGGGTCTGCGGCACGAGTGTTGCAAACCTTCTTTTTTGTGATTCAAAACGCCGGATTCGTTGAATTCATTTGTCCGGGATGAGAATTTTACGTATATTTGTTTGATAAATGATTCGGAGGGAGAGTATTCACAACTTAAACACAAAAAATATGAAAAAGATCATTCTTCTGACCATCGCCGCGCTGTGCGCATTCACCGCGGTTTCAGCACAGGACAAGGGGAATTGGGGAGTAGGGCCGCAAATCGGCATCTACACCAATACGGGAGCCGACGGTGCCATCTTCGGCATCGGCGCCACGGGACGTTACAGCTTCACCGACACGTGGCGCATCCAGCCGTCGCTCACGGCCCTCTGCAAATCGGGCTGCTCGGTGGATATCGCGGCCGACGTGCAGTACCTCTTCGAGGTCGCAAGTTCGTGGGACGTCTATCCGCAGGCCGGTCTGAGCGCCAACGACATCGGCGGCTGGTCGTGCGGCATCAACCTCGGTGCAGGCACGGACTTCAACGTGGCCCGCAACTGGGACCTCTCGGCTGGATTCAAGTGGATGATCCAGACGGCCAAATGGCACAAGAACCCGATCATCATCAACATCGGCGCCACCTACCGCTTCTGATCCGAACGGAGAAAGCGGAGAGACGAACCCCGCATAAAAAAGCAGAGACCGACATCGGTCTCTGCTTTTTCCGTTTTCGCCCGGAGCCGAACACCCCGGCTCCCACCGGATCCTCCGTCTCCTACCGGGTCTTGTATCCGCAGCGATACTTGCCCTTGGCCAGATTGAGCAGCTTGCTCTTGAGCAACTGACGGCGCAGCGGCGCGACACGGTCCGTGAAGACCACACCCTCGATATGGTCGTACTCGTGCTGGATGACCCACGCCTTCAGCCCCGTGAACTCCTCGTCGTGCTCCACGAAATCGGTATCCATGTAGCGCATCCGGATCGAGAGCGAGCGCGGCACGTCGGCATGGATGCCGGGAAACGAGAGGCAGCCCTCGTTGTAGGTCTTCTTCTCGGCCGAGTACTCGTAAATCTCGGGATTCAGAAAGGCCCGTTTGTAGTCGGCGCACGAAGGGTCGTCCTCGGCCCACGGCGTGCAGTCCACGATGAACAGGCGGATGTCCTTGCCGATCTGCGGCGCGGCCAGCCCGACGCCTTCGGCCTCTTCGAGCGTGAGGAACATGTCCTCGGCGAGTTTCTTCACTTCGGGGTAGTCGGGACCGATCTCCCGGCAGCGCTTGCGCAGCACTTCGTCCCCGTATATGACAATCGGATAAATCATAATCTGAAAAACAATCGTATATTGCCTAATTTTATTGTATCGTCCCGTAAAAAACCGCGGCGGCCCGCGCTACGGCTCCGGCCCGGAGCACGTACGGCTACCGGCCCCGTCAGCGGGAGGCGGCGGATTCCATATAGCCCTGGAGGATGATCGTCGCCGATATTTTGTCCACCAGCGCCTTGTCGCGGCGGGCCATCCGGCCGATACCGCTGTCGCGCATCGCACGATGCGCCAGCACCGACGTGAAACGTTCGTCGTAGAAGACCACCTCCTTGTCGGGCCAGGCCCGGCGCAGGCGCGCGGCCAGCGGCTCGATGAAACGCCACGTCTCCGAAGGCGTGCCGTCCATCCGCGCAGGCTTGCCCACGACGATCGTGGAGACCTCCTCGCGGGCGAAATAGTCCGCCAGCCACCGCTCCAGCTCCCGGGTCGGCACGGTCTCCAGTCCTCCGGCGATCAGCCGCAGGGGGTCGCTCACGGCGATTCCCGTGCGCTTCGTCCCGTAGTCTATGGCGAGAATGCGTCCCACGGTTCAAAGATTGATTCCCGTCCGGCGCTCCGACCGCACCCCCGAAAGCAGCAGGCCGGCCAGCGCCCCCGACACGAAACAGAACCGCGCCACCCGCCGGCGGCTCCGGCACAGACGATCTCCGGAGAAAAAGTCCATTCCCCTTACAGATTCAGCTTTCCGAACAGCCTGCGGTACGAGCACTCCTTCTCGACGAGCGACGGCAGCGCCTCGATCTGCACGCGCTCCTGCTCCATCGAATCGCGGTGGCGGACCGTCACCGTGCCGTCCTCGAGCGTCTGCCCGTCCACGGTCACGCAGAACGGCGTGCCGATGGCGTCCTGACGGCGGTAGCGCTTGCCCACGGAGTCCTTCTCGTCGTAGATGACGTTGTAATCGTATTTCAGCTCATCGACGATCCGCTGCGCCACCTCGGGCATGCCGTCCTTTTTGACCAGCGGCAGCACGGCCACCTTCACCGGCGCCAGCGCGGCGGGCAGACGCAGCACGACGCGCGAATCGCCGCCGTCGAGCGTCTCCTCGGTATAGGCCGCCGACATGACCTGCAGGAACATGCGGTCCACGCCGATCGACGTCTCCACGACATAGGGCACGTAGCTCTCGCCCGTCTCCGGGTCGAAGTACTGGATCTTCCGGCCCGAGAACTTCTGGTGGTTGCCCAGGTCGAAATCCGTGCGCGAGTGGATGCCCTCGACCTCCTTGAAGCCGAACGGGAAATTATACTCGATATCCGTGGCGGCATTGGCGTAGTGCGCCAGTTTCTCGTGGTCGTGGAAACGGTAGTTGTCGTCGCCGAAGCCCAGCGCGCGGTGCCATGCCATGCGCGTCTCCTTCCAGCGGTTCCACCACTCCATCTCGGTCCCGGGGCGCACGAAGAACTGCATCTCCATCTGCTCGAACTCGCGCATGCGGAAGATGAACTGCCGGGCCACGATCTCGTTGCGGAACGCCTTGCCGATCTGCGCGATACCGAACGGCAGCTTCATGCGGCCCGTTTTCTGGACATTGAGGAAATTGACGAAAATGCCCTGCGCCGTCTCGGGCCGCAGGTAGATCGTCGAGGCCCCTTCGGCCGTCGAACCCATCTGCGTCGAGAACATGAGGTTGAACTGCCGCACGTCGGTCCAGTTGCGCGTCCCGGAAACGGGGCAGGCGATCTCGCAGTCGAGGATGATCTGCCGCAGCCCGGCAAGGTCGTTGGCGTTCATCGCCTCGGCAAAACGCCCGTGCACGGCATTCCGGCGGGCGAGCGTCTCCGCCACGCGGGGCGAGGTCTCGCGGTACTTCGCCTCGTCGAACGCCTCGCCGAAACGCTTGCGGGCCTTCTCGACCTCCTTCTCCACCTTCTCGTCCTGTTTGGCGATCCACTCCTCGATGAGCACGTCGGCACGGTAGCGCTTCTTCGAATCCCTGTTGTCGATCAGCGGGTCGTTGAACGCCGACACGTGGCCCGAAGCCTCCCAGGTTTTGGGATGCATGAAAATGGCGGCGTCGATGCCCACGATGTTCTCGTGCAGCTTGACCATCGAATCCCACCAGTAGCGCTTGATATTGTTCTTCAGCTCCACGCCGTTCTGCCCGTAGTCATAAACGGCGGCCAGACCGTCGTAGATCTCGCTCGAAGGAAACACGAACCCGTACTCCTTGCAGTGGGCGACCAGCTTCTTGAAAAGTTCTTCCTGCGTCATCGTATTTTGGTATTTTACTGATTTTCCGGACTACAAAAGTACAAAATAAATGGATATTCCCTCCCGCCGGCGGAGAATTTATTTCCCGGGGGAAACGACCCCGGAACCGGACGGGTCAGCCGAGAAGCCCCGCGCGCAGGAAGGAGAAATCGCCGCCGCGGGCGATGACGATGTGGTCCAGCAGGCGGATGTCGAACAGCGCCGCGGCACGGGCGATCCGCTCGGTCAGCGCCCGGTCCTGCGGACTGGCTTCGGCCGTTCCGGAGGGATGGTTGTGAATGAGAATGAGCTGCGTGGCGAGCAGCTCCAGGGCGCGCTTGACCACGATCCGGTGATCGACGACCGTTCCCGTCACACCGCCCTGGCTCACCCGCTGCCGCTCGATGATCCGGTTCGACGCGGTGAGGTACACCGCCCAGCACTCCTCGTGCGGCAACTGTTCGAGCTGCGGCCGGAACAGCCGCACCACGTCGTCGCTCGTGGCGATACAGTCGGCCTCCGCGGCACGCTCCGCAACGGCCCGGCGGCCGAACTCGGCGGCGGCGAGCAACAGCCGCGCCCGCCGCAGGCCCAACCCGCCGATCATGCGCAGACGCGCCTCCCCTTCGCCGGCGATACGCGCCAGCGAATCCCCGCAGGCCGCCAGCAGCGCGTCGGCCCGCTGTCCGTCCTCCGTAAGCAGGGTCAGCAGTTCCCGGTCGGTAAGCGCCCCGACTCCCCGCGCAGCCATCTTGTCGGAAATCGTCGTCATAGATATTCCGTACGCCCGTTCCGGGACTTCGCCCGGAGAGCGTGTCATTTCGTCCCCGTCAGCCGGTCCACCTTGTCGAGCAGCGAGGCGCACTGCTCGTCGGTCATGTACTGCGACACGGAGAAGGCCGCATGCTGCTCGGCCTCCTTCTTCGAGTCGCCCGCACCGTGGCCGACCTCCATGCCGTCCACCAGCACCGTACAGTGGAACACCGGGTGGTTCGGAGCCGCCTCCTTGTCGAAGCCCGTGCGGAACGAGACCTTGTGGCGGTTCTTCTGACACCACTCGATCAGGCGGCTCTTGAAGTCGTTCTCCGATTCGGTGAGCTCCTCGAGGTCGAGCAGTCCGAAGTAGATGCGGTTGATCAGCAGCCGATTGACGAAATCGTACCCCTGATCCAGATAGACCGCCCCCATCATCGCCTCGAAAGCGTCGCCGTAGATATGCTTCTGGGCGATTCCGGCGCCGTTGGCCGAAATCACGTGCGCGTCGAGTCCCAGCTTCACCGCCAGTCCGTTGAGCGACTGCCGCGAAACGATCTTCGAGCGCAGCTTGGTCATGAACCCTTCGTCGCGGTCGGGGTATTCGATGAAGATATAGTCCGAAGTGACGGCCTCGATCACGGCATCGCCCAGGTATTCGAGCCGCTCGTTGTTGATCGAACGGCCGTCCTCCAAAACCAAAGAAGCTGACTTGTGAACCAAAGCCAGCTTGTAGAGTTCGATATTGTGCGGAACGAATCCGAACAAATCGTCGATAATCCTGTAATACGCCTTGTCGGGCCCGAAATTCCGTCTCCACGGACGCAGCAGAAAGTCGATCACGGCGGCGGGACCCTTCGGGCGTTAGAGCTTGCGGAAAATGACCGTCGAGTTGTGGCCGCCGAAGCCGAACGTATTGCTCAGCGCACACTTCACGTCGCGCTTCTGCGCCGTGTTGAGCGTGAGGTTCAGCTTCGAGTCGATCTCGGGATCGAGGTTCTCGCAGTTGATCGTCGGGGGCACGACGCCGTGCGTCAGCGCGAAGATGCAGGCCAGAGCCTCCACGGCGCCGGCGGCACCCAGCAGGTGTCCCGTCATGGATTTGGTCGAGGAGATGTTGATGTCGTACACGTGGTCGCCCAATACGCCAGCGACGGCCTTCAGCTCGGGAATGTCGCCCGCAGGGGTCGAAGTTCCGTGCACGTTCACATAGTCGATCTCCCCGGGGGTGATGCCGGCGTCCTTGATGGCGTCGCGCATCGCCTTCATGGCCCCCTTGCCCTCGGGATGGGGCGCCGTGAAATGGTAGGCGTCGGCCGAAGCGCCTCCGCCCACGATCTCGCAGTAGATCTTCGCCCCGCGCGCCTTGGCGTGCTCGTACTCCTCCAGAATCAGCGCGCCCGCGCCCTCGCCGATCACGAAGCCGTCGCGGTCCTTGTCGAACGGACGCGAAGCGTGCACGGGATCGTCGTTGCGCGTCGAAAGCGCCTGCATGGAGTTGAAACCGCCCACCGAAGGCTCGTTCACGGCGGCTTCCGAGCCGCCCGTGACCATCACGTCGGCCTTGCCGTAGCGGATGGCCTCCATGGCGGCGATCATGCCGTGGTTGGACGAAGCGCAGGCCGACACGGTGCAGTAGTTCGGCCCCATGAAGCCGTACTTCATGGAGATGAAACCGGCCGCGATGTCGGCGATCATGCGGGGAATAAAGAACGGGCTAAACCGCGGGGTTCCATCCCCGGCGGCATAGCCCAGACATTCATCGAAGAACGACTTGAGTCCTCCGATACCCGAACTCCAGATGACGCCCACCTGCTCCTTATCGACCTTCTCGAGATCGAGGGCCGAATCCGCCACGGCCTGCTCGGCCGCGATCAGAGCGTACTGGGTGAAAAGGTCATACTTGCGCACTTCCTTCCGGTCGAAATACCGGGTCGGGTCGTAATTCTTTACTTCACAAGCGAAGCGTGTCTTAAATTTCTCAGCGTCGAAATGAGTAATGGGCGCGGCACCGCTGACTCCCTTCTCCAAATTCGAAAAATACTCCTCAATACTATTGCCGAGCGGGTTGATCGTCCCGATACCCGTAACAACTACTCTTCTTCCTGTCATAAATTTAAGGCTTCTTGCCGTGAAACGAATATGGTAGAAATTATTTCTTGTGCTCCTCGATGTACTTGATAGCGTCGCCGACGGTAGCGATCTTCTCGGCGTCCTCGTCCGGAATCTGGATGTCGAAAGCCTTCTCGAACTCCATGATCAGCTCCACGGTGTCGAGCGAATCCGCACCCAGGTGGTTGGTGAAGCTTGCTCCGGGCACTACCTCCGACTCCTTGACACCCAGCTTGTCGACGATGATCTCGACAACTTTTGATTGAACATCTGCCATAATTTTAAGTTTTTAGTTAAACAATTATTTGGAAATAGCAACTCACATTTCCAGCGTAATTTTGCGCAAAAGTAACACTTTTTTTATTACTTTTGACAAAACGCTGCGATTTTTTGTTCACAATTTTTTCGACATTTAGCACAAAAATTCGCAAAAAACATTCAGAAACAACCGATTATGAAATTACTTCTCATCTCCAATTCGACCAACGCCGGGGAGGAATACCTGCGTTATCCGCTGCCCGAAATCGGACGCTTCCTGCAGGGCGTGCGCGAAATCGTCTTCGTGCCCTACGCCGCGGTCACCTTCTCCTACGCCGAATACGAACGCAGGGTGCAGGCGCGTTTCGCCGAGCTGGGCATCCGCGTCCGCTCGGTGCACCGGGCCGGGGATCCCGCAGCGCTCGTCCGCCGGGCCGAAGCGATCTGCGTGGGCGGCGGCAACACCTTCGCGCTGGCCAGAAAGATGCAGCAGCAGGGGCTGATGCAGGCCATCCTGCGCCGGATCAGGGCAGGCGTGCCCTACGTCGGCTGGTCGGCCGGCAGCAACGTCTGCTGCCCGACGATCTCGACCACGAACGACATGCCGATCGTCCAGCCCGAATCGTTCCGGGCCATCGGAGCGGTGAAGTTCCAGATCAACCCCCACTACCTCGACGCCAATCCCGCGGGACACGCCGGGGAGACGCGCGAGCAGCGCATCCGCGAATACATCGAGGCCAACCCGCGCCGCTGGGTGGCCGGGCTGCGCGAAGGGTGCATGCTGCGTTACGACGGCGGACGGCTGGAACTGATCGGAGGACGGCCGATGCGGATGTTCCGCAAGGGCGTCGAACCGTTCGAAGTGGAACCGGGCGGAGACCTTTCGTTCTTATTATAAATAGGTATGAAAGCGATGATAGCGGGCCTGGGCCTCATCGGAGGCTCGTTCGCCCTGGCGCTGCGCGACCGTGCGCTCGCCGAAGAGATTCTCGGCGTGGAGAAATCGCCGGAAATCGCCGAGGAGGCGATGCGGCTGGGTCTCGCGGACCGGATCGTGGAATTCGAAGAGGGAATCGCCGAGGCCGACCTGGTGGTGCTGGCCACCCCCGTGGACACCATTCCGATCATGGCCGTCAAGGCGCTCAACCGCGCGACGGACAGGCAGGTGGTCATGGACATGGGGTCGATCAAGGGCGAGTTGTGCGAGGTCGTCTCGATGCACGCCCGCCGCGGACGTTTCGTCGCCGCCCATCCGATGTGGGGCACGGAGTACAGCGGTCCGAAGGCCGCACAGCGGGGCGCCTTCTCGGGCCGGATCGCCGTATTGTGCGACACGGAGCGCAGCGACGCCGACGCGGTGGCCCTCGTGGAACGGATCTTCCGGACGCTGGAATGCCCGCTCGTGTATATGGACCCCGAGGAACACGACCTGCACGCGGCCTACGTGTCGCATATTTCGCACGTCACGTCGTTCGCCCTGGCGCTCACCGTACTCGAAAAGGAGCGCGAGGAACGGCATATCTTCGACCTGGCGGGCGGAGGCTTCGAGAGCACCGTGCGGCTGGCAAAAAGCGCCGCAGGGACCTGGGTTCCGATCCTGCTGCGCAACAAATACAACGTGCTGGACGTTCTGCGCGAACACATCCACCAGTTGCAGATCATGCGGCGCATGATCGAGCGGGACGACGCCGAGGGGCTGACCGAGGCGATGCAGCGCGCGAACTCCATCCAGCGCATCCTCCGGTGACGACGACGGCCGAAACGGGACGTGCGGGCGAACGCGCCGCGGCGGAACACCTGCGGCAGGCGGGATACGAGATCCGCGACACGAACTGGCGGGCGGGACGGGACGAGCTGGACATCGTGGCCCTGCGCGGGGAGGTGCTGCATTTCGTGGAGGTCAAGACCCGTCGAGCCGGGTCGCTCACGCCGCCCGAAGCGGCCGCCACGCAGCGCAAGTTCCGCGCCCTGACCCGCGCCGCGGCCCGCTACCTGCGCACCGCCGGATGGCAGGGCGAGGTGCAGTTCGACCTGGCGGCCGTCACGCTGTCGGACGACGGCCGCGCCGACGTGGAGCTCATCGAGCGGGCGATGGAACACCACTGGTGACCTGCGGGCAGCCCCGCCGGCACACGAAGGAAGCGTCCGCAATTTTTGCAAATCCGGCAAATTATGCTATCTTTGCCGGCTGAAAACAAACTCCCTGACACTGAACGCCAAGCGCGGGAAAAGTCCGGGCGGAAACGACAAACCTCAATACCGGCAAACAGCGATGTGGCTCTATAATCTCGGGCTGACACTCTATGTATGGGCCATCCGGCTCGTGGCGCCGCGCCATCCGAAGGCCCGGCTCTGGATCGAAGGACGCAGGGACCTCTTCCGCCGCATACGCGAAGCGGTCGCTCCCGGGGAGCGGATCGTCTGGATGCACGTCGCGTCGCTCGGCGAGTTCGAACAGGGCCGCCCGATCATCGAGGAGCTGCGCCGGAAACACCCCGAATACAAAATCCTGCTCACCTTCTTCTCGCCTTCGGGCTACGAAATCCGGAAAAACTACGCCGGAGCCGACCATATCTTCTACCTGCCGATCGACACCCCGCGTAACGCCCGCCGGTTTCTCGACGCCGTACACCCCGAAATCGCCATCTTCGTCAAATACGAGTTCTGGCTGAACCTGCTCGCGGAACTGCGCCGCCGGCATGTGCGGACCTTCATCGTTTCGGCCATCTTCCGCCGCAATTCGGTCTTCTTCCGTCCCTACGGCGGCATGTGGCGGCAGGCGCTCGAATCGTTCGACGTCCTGTTCGTGCAGAACGAGGAGTCGAAAAAACTGCTGGCGACGCTGGGATTCGACAACGTGCTGGTGGCCGGAGACACCCGTTTCGACCGTGTGGCCGAAATCGCCCGAGCCGCCAGACGCATCGACCTCATCGACCGCTTCAAGGGCGACGCACGCCTCTTCGTGGCCGGTTCGACATGGGGTCCGGACGAGGAGCTGCTCATCCGCCTTGCGAACGACAATCCCGAAATCAAGTTCGTCATCGCCCCCCACGAAATGGACGAGGGCCGCATCGCGCGGCTGATCGCCGAGACGCGGGGCGGGGCGCTGCGTTACACGCAATGCACGCCCCACACGGCTTTCGGGCCGAAGCAGGTGATGATCCTCGACACCGTGGGCCTGCTCGCCTCGGTCTACGGCTATGCGACATGGAGCTATGTGGGCGGCGGATTCGGCGTCGGCATCCACAACACGCTCGAAGCGGCGACCTTCGGACTGCCGGTCGCCTTCGGGCCCAATTACGGGAAATTCAAGGAGGCGCGCGACCTGGTGACGCTCGGCGCGGCCCGCTCCGTCGGCAACTACGAAGAACTGAACGCCTGGTTCGTCCCCCTGCGCGACAACGAGGAGTTCCTCCAGCGCACCAGCCGCATCGCCAAGGACTACACCACGCGCCATCAGGGCGCCACGGGCATCATCGTCCGGACGATCTTCCAACAATAGCACGCGCGTCGTCCGGGAACTCCGGCACGAATGCGCTTCTCTCCGCCCCGACGACATCCCGAACCGCGGCACAGCCCCGCCGACAGAGAGACACACCCCCGGCCAAATACGGCAATTCCGGCGAACGCATCCTCCCTGCGCACACGGGGACGGACTTCGGAAAAAGCACAAACCCGGCGCCGGGCCCTCCCCGACAGACGCAGCGAGCCGTCATGAACACAGGACAGCCGCCGCAGAGGCGCAAAGCCGGGCGGGTCGCCCTCCGGGATGAAAAGCCGGGTCCCGGGGTCCGGCGATGCAAAGAAACGGCCGGCCCCTGCGACAGCCGAATGTGCCGCAGGGGCCGGTCGTATCGGAACGCACGGGGCTCGCACCGTCAAATCACTCGTACAGCCGCTCGCAATAGCGTTTCAGCGCCTCCCACTCGTAATAGGGACCGCCGTCGAGCGGCAGCCGGGCGTCGCACTCGTTGTAAAGCACCCGCACCCGGACATCGCCCGCGGCATTGCGGAAGAAGACGAACTGCACGTTGCCCGCCATCGGCGAAACCTTCTCGATGCTCCAGCACGAGCGCACCTCGTCCACGGAGGCCACCCGCGCCGAGGCGCCCTCCACCTGCAACAGGGCGGCGAGGGGCGTCAGATAGACGTCGTGCCCGAAACGCAGCGAGGCCGCCAGCGGCTCCTTCCCGTCGATCACCCGCCGGGCCGTCTCCACGAAATCGCGGAGCAGCGGTCGGGCCGAGGCCACGACCGGATCGCCGAAACGCAGCGAAGGCCCCATCGTCAGGTAACAGTAGGCGTTCAGACTCTCCCAGAGCGCATAGAGCTCCCCGGGCGTGAAAATATCGTAGAACGCCCACTCGGGACGGTCGATGTCCTGCGCGATGGAGGTCAGCATGAAGAGGTCCCACATGAACCGCTGCGGATCGGCGACCTGCGGGGCTTCGTCCGTAAAGAGCGCCGAAAGAAGCCGCTCGGGATGCAGCCAGGCCCGCTTGGCGCTGTCCGCCACCTCGCGCGCCGCCTTGTCCATATCTTTGTCCCGCTCCCCGTTGGCCAGATAGCTCAGGTCGCGGGCGCTCGCCGTACGGACCATGCGGATCCGGGGATCGAGCTCCTTGAGCCGCTCGTTGAAGGCGGCCATGCTCAGGATGCAGCGCGGCACGAGCGTCGAACGGCTCTCCACCCGGCATTCGCGGCCGTCCGCCGTCGAGAAAACCTCGGGATAGGCCGCATACATGCGTTCGGCGATCGCCCGGTGTTCGCGCACCCCGCGCGGCGACAGGTCGCCGTAGCGCCCTGCGGCATCGGCGGCCAGCGCCTCGCCCTTCGCCAGGACGGCCCGGCCCACCGCCGTCAGCGTCCCCGCCGCCGCAGCCTCGCGCAACGGGACGAGCGGCGCCGTGTAATGCGCTTCGGAGGAGTGGTAGCGGCTGCCGTGGCGGCCGTAATGGCTGATATAGAACGGTACGTATCCCTCCGGAACGGGCTCGGCCTCCGCGGGACGGTATTCGTACGAATGATAGACGCCGGCGGCCCGTTCGGGGCAGTCGGCGATTTCCTCCGGCGCGGTCTGCGCGGCCGCGGCGCCCGCAGTCAGCACACACAATGCCGAAGCGAGGAGCTTCGATGAAAAACGGTTTCCTTTCACGATTTATGCGTCATTATTCCCAGCACGAGCCGGTCGGTTTCATTCATGCCGTCGCGGCCGATGGCCGTCAGATTGCGGATGCACTTGTCCACGTCCTCCTCGATGATCCCCTCCACCGGCGTCACGCAGTGACCGTCCATGGCCATCATCGCCGAGAGCAGAGCCGTCGAGACGCCGCTCGTGAGCTTCATCGCGCAGCTCGGCTTCGCACCGTCGCAGATCATGCCCGTCAGGTTGGCGATCATGTTCTTCACCGCGGCGGCCGCCTCGGCGTATCCGCCGCCCATCAGGTAGGTCACGCCGCAGCTCGAACCCGTCGCGGCGGCCACGCAGCCGCAGAGGGCCGACAGCCGTCCGAGGCTCTGCTTGATGTAAATCACCGTCAGGTGGCTCAGCGTCAGCGCGCGGATCATCCGCTCCTCCGAAGCGTGCGTCTCCTCGGCATAGACCGCCACGGGCAGCGTCGCGGCGATGCCCTGGTTGCCGCTGCCCGAGTTGCTCATCACCGGAATCATGGCCCCGGCCATGCGGGCGTCGCACGCCGCCGAGGTGTAGGAGAGGACGCGGGTGAAGATGCTGTCGCCCATCACGCGGCGTTCGCGGTCGCAGCGGAGCGTCCGTCCCACGCAATGACCGAACTCGCCCGCGAGCGAACGCTCGGCGGCGGCCTTGTTCACGCGGCTCGTCTCGAGAATGAAGCGCAGCTCCTCCGCCGGCGCGGTCATGGCGAAATCCCAGACCCGGCGGAACGTCAGCGGAACTTCCTCCTCGCCCGCGGCGTCCGCGGACGGCGTGCGGCGGTCGAGCAGCGTCTCGCCGTCGCGGGTCACGCTGACGAAACGCGTATGGCCTCCGGCTATGACCGCCGCAGCCGAATGGCCCGCCGCCGCGACCTCGACCTCGATATAGAGTTTTTCGCCGATCGCCTCCTTCAGCGCGATCGCGATGCGCCGCTCGTCGATATAGCGCCGCCCTTGTTCCACGGCCTCGGGCGTCACGTCGCGCAACACCTCGAGCCGGTACTCCGAACGGCCCACGAGCGCTCCGAGGGCCACGGCGATCGGCAGGCCGATCATCCCCGTGCCGGGAATGCCCACGCCCATCGCGTTTTTCAGGATATTGGCACTCAGCCGCACGTCGATCCGCTCGGGCCGCACGCCCAGCGTCTCGGCGGCGCGCGCCGTACAGAGCGCCACGGCGATCGGTTCGGTGCACCCGATGGCGGGTACGACCTCCCGGTTCATCAGGGCGACGATCCGCGCCCGTTCTTCCCGGGGCATTGCAGGGGATTCCATAAAAATTCCGGTTCGTTTTGGAAAACAAATGACAACCGCCCACTTCCCGCATTCCGGCCGTCCCCTTCCCGGGTCCCGACGGCCCCGACCGGCAGACACCGCCGGAAACGGCGGTCGTCGGTACGGCGGAGTATCCGATTGCGAAACAAAGATAACGATTTTTCGCTATTTTTGCTCCGAACGAACGACAACAGCGATGGAAAATCCGAAAAACCGCAAATGGCGGGTCGTGCGGAGCGAATACCTCGCCCGCAAGCCGTGGTTCACCGTGCGCCACGAAACGATCTCGCTGCCCGACGGGCGCACGATCCCCGACTACTACGTGTTCGAATACCCCGACTGGGTCAATGTCACGGCCATCGACCGCGAGGGACGCTTCGTGATAATCGACCAGTACCGTCACGGACTGGGCGAGACCTCCTACGAAATCCCGGCCGGCGTGGCGGAACCCTCGGACGAAACGATGCTCGCCGCGGCGCAGCGCGAACTGCTCGAAGAGACCGGCTACGGCGGCGGCCAGTGGCGGCTGCTGACGACCCTCTGCGCCAATCCCGCCACGCAGAACAACCTGACGCACTGTTTCCTCGCCACGGGCGTCGAACAACTCGGCGCGCAGCGGCCCGACCCGACGGAGGATATCCGCGTGCACCTCTTCTCCCGCGACGAGGTGCTGGAGCTGCTCCGCACCGACCGCATCCGGCAGGCGTTGATGGCCGCACCGCTCTGGCGCTGGTTCGCCGAAAAGGGCATCCTCGGATAACGGCTCCGTGAACCGCGAAGGCCCGCCGGCTTTACGTCCGGCGGGCCTTTCCCGTTTCCGGCGAACGCCCTACCGTCCGACGGTCTGCGCCAGCGCCAGGAAGTAGCGTTCCGGATCGAGCCCGAGGGCTTCGAGCAGCTCCCCGGCGGGCGCGCTGCCGCGCGTGATCGAACGCAGCCCGTGCCCGGCCGCATAGAGGTTCACGTTCTCGGCACACCCCGCGGCATCCTGCCCGCAGAGGTAGCGGACCTGTTCGGCCGGGATATTCCGCCCCTCGTAAACCGCCCGGTCGGCGACATAGACCAGATTCAGCGGCGCCGAATAGACGAAGGGCTGCGCCCCGGAGAGTCTGCGGCGATCGCCCTCCAGCACACGCACGAGCCTGTGCGCCTCCGCATCGTAACGATAGACCCCCTCGGCGAAGAAGACGTAGAGGCGGACCGGGTAGAGCGCCAGCGCCGAAGGAGCCGTCAGACGCCCCTCCTCCGGCCTGTTCTCGCCCGCGGCGGCCCATACGATACCCGAAAGCTCCTCGAGCGACAGCGCGCCGGGATTGTACTCGCGCCACGAACGGCGGTTCCGCAGCGCTTCGTCGATCGTCAGGCCGCCCTTCGGCGGCACCTGCACGAGCGCGATCTCTTCGCCGTACCGCACTTCGGTACGGGTTTCGGCGGTCTTCTCCGCCTCCGGGTTCCGGGTGCCTCCGCACGCCGTCAACAGCAGCGCCGCGCAGGCCAGCATTTTCGTTTTCATCCGTATTTCGATATTTACATTACGGACAAATATACGAATTTTTCCTACCTTTGCCTGCACACACCGAACGGATATGCAACCCGAACGCATCTGCACCCTCTTTTTCTCGCCGACAGGCACCTCGCGGAAAACGGCCACAGCCGTGGCGCGGGGAATCGCGGCTCCCTTTGCGGCGACGGACCGCGCCACGGCGACGGCCGACAGCAGCGGCTCGACGGACCCGGCGAACCATGCCGCGGAAGCGAACCGCGTCGCCGCGACGCCGGAGAACGGTCCCATACCCGTACGCGCCCTCGACCTGACGCACGCCGCATCGCGCCCCGAAACGCTGTCTGCGGATACCGTGGCCGTATTCGCCGCACCGGTTTACGGCGGCCGCATCCCCCGCACGGCGCTCGAACGCATGGAGGGCATCCGGGGCGAAGGCACGCCTGCGGTGGTGATCGCCGTTTACGGCAACCGGGCCTTCGAAAAGGCCGCGGCGGAGCTGGCGGATTTCGTGCGCGCCCGGGGATTCGTCCCGGTGGCCGCGGCGGCCTTCGTCGGGGAGCATTCGTACAGCACGGAACGCACGCCCATCGCGGCAGGCCGCCCCGACGGGCAGGACCTCGCCGCAGCGGAGGCGTTCGGCCGGGCCGTCCGGCGCAAACTCGCCGGGCAGGGACCCCTGCCGGTCGATACCGCACGGCTCAAGGCCCCCGGCACGCCGCTCGTCCCGCTGCTGCGTTTCATCCGTTTCGTTCTCGCCTACCGGCGGCGCCAAAAGAAACACCCCGTCGTCCTGCTGCCCGCAGGCAGCGCGGACCGCTGCACGCACTGCGGCCGCTGCGCGGCGGTCTGCCCCACCGGAGCCATCGCCCGCGGCGACGAACTCCGCACCGACGCAGCCCGCTGCATCCGCTGCTGTGCCTGCGTAAAGGGGTGTCCGGTCGGTGCGCGCACCTTCGAAACGCCTTTCGCGGCGGCCCTTTCGCGCAACTTCGCACGCCGGAAACCGCCCGTCACCCTGCTCTGAGACACGACCGACGATGAAAACGCTCCCGATACGCCTCCGCCTCCTGCTCGGCGCCGCCGTGCTGCTGACGGGCTGTTTCGAGAAGAGCGGAACCTACGGTCCCGACCCCGGGGAGGCGATTCTCGCGCTCACGGCGCACGGCTGGGAGACGGAACACCCGGACGGCCCGGGAACGATAAAGGAGACATGGACGTTCCGCCCGATCGGGAACGGCCGCACAGAACTGCTGCGGACGCACGGAGACGGAAGCGAGGAGCGCAGCGAGACGTTCTTCCTGTGGGAATACGTCGGGCCGAATTACAACGTGCTCTACATCGCGGCCGAAAACCTCCGTTCCTGCTACTGGGCCGTCGAGGAGCTGACGCACGGCACGCTAACCGTCCGAAAGAGTTTCATCGACCCCGATCTGGTGACATCGGGGGATTACAGCGAACGCATCCGGTTCTCCGCCGTCCGGTGACGGATTCCGTCCGGTCAGAGCCGTTTCTCGAAGGCCAGCCGCTCGCCGCCGGCATAACGGACCGTTCCGCAGAAACGGAAGCCCTCCTTCTCCAGCAGACGCAGCATGCGGAGGTTGTCGAAATTGGTGTCCACACGGAAAGCGCACACCCCGCGCCGCCGCGCCAGTTCGCCCACACGCCGCAGAAACGCCGTCGCCAGCCCCCGGCCCTGCATCCCGCCGGCCACCGCCAGGCGGTGCAGCACGACGTATGCGCCGTCGGTGAGCCAACGCCCTTCGATTCCGGCATAGGCCGGTTCGCCGTCGAACACCGCGGCACCGTAGGCGACCGCCTCCCCTGCCGCGGAGCCGCCCGGCAGCATGTCCGGAAGGGAATCCCGATCCGGCAGCGCACTCCCGGCGGATCCGGCGGCCGGATCCGCCGCCGGAAGCGACAACACGTATCCGTCCCCCCGCCCGATGTCCCGGGCGATATCCGATTCGGCGGGATAACCGTCCTGCCATTGCAGGCTGCCGGCCGCCCGCATCTGCGCCTGCGCCCGGGCGATGATCCGCATGATGCGGGGAATGTCCGCCGCCGCGGCCCGGCGGAACAACAACTGCTCGTTCATGACGGCAAAGATACGAAATTGTCGCGGGGCGTCATCCGGACACGACAAAATTTCCGAACGGGTGACAATTCGTGACATTTCATGACAATCGGTGACATTTCATGCCGTTTTCCGCCCTGGCACGGGATTTGACCTTATCGAGAACGAAGCCGCTCCGCAAGGGGCGGGGTCAAAAAAAGCATGTTGAACCAAAAAACAATAAGGAGGACAAAATTATGATGCCAGTCAGAAGAAATCAGAATTGGTTACCGAGTATTTTCAACGACTTTTTCGGCAACGAATGGGTCGATAAATCGAACGCGACGGCTCCGGCCGTCAATATCCTCGAGACGGAGGACGACTTCAAGGTGGAAGTGGCCGCCCCGGGTATGACCAAACAGGACTTCAAGGTCCATATCAACGAGGACAACGAACTGATCATCTCGATGGAGAAGAAGGCCGAGAACAAGGAGGAGGACAAGAAACGCAAGGGTACGTACCTGCGCCGCGAGTTCTCGTACAGCCAGTTCCAGCAAAGCCTGATCCTTCCCGACAACGTCGAGAAGGAGAAGATCGCAGCCAAAGTCGAGCACGGCGTGCTGACGGTGGAAATCCCGAAGAAAAAGGAGGTTCACGCAACGCCCGCCGCACGACAGATCGAAATCGAGTAAGGCCGCGGCCGATCGGATGCGGGGCGGGGCCGGCAGAAAGCCGGTCCCGCCTTTTTCGCGTCCCGGCGCACGAAATGCGGCGGAGGAAACAGGATAACGAAAAATCCGCTATCTTTACCCCCGATTCCAAACACACAAACTCAAAGACACGAATGAAAGTCGGACTGTTCATTCCCTGCTATATCAACGCCGTCTATCCGCAGGTCGGGCGCGCCTCCTGCGAGCTGCTGCGGCGCGTGGGGTGCGAGGTGGACTACCCACTCGACCAGACCTGCTGCGGGCAGCCGATGGCCAACGCCGGTTTCGAACGGGATGCGGCCGCACTGGCCGAACGCATGAACGCCCTGTTCGGGCGCTACGACTACGTTGTCGGCCCGTCGGCCAGCTGCGTGGTCTTCGTTCGGGAAGGCTACCCGCGCCTGCTGAAGAATTACCGCGAACACGCCTGCGTCGATGCGCGCATCTGGGAGATCTGCGAGTTCCTGCACGACGTGGTGCGGCCCACGCGCCTCGACGCACGCTTCCCCCACCGCGTGAGCCTCCACAACTCCTGCCACGGCGTGCGGAAAATGGGACTCTCGTCGCCCAGCGAGCTGCACGTCCCTTACAGTTCGAAGCTGCGCGATCTGCTTTCGCTGGTCGAGGGCGTCGAAGTCGCCGAGCCCGAGCGGCGGGACGAATGCTGCGGCTTCGGCGGCATGTTCTCGGCCGAGGAGGGGGCCGTTTCGGTGGCGATGGGCCGCGCGAAGGTGCAGCGCCACATGGCCACCGGCGCGGAGTACATCACCGGCGCCGACTCCTCGTGCCTGATGCACATGCAGGGGATCATCGACCGCGAGAAGCTCCCCGTGAAAACCGTTCATATCGTGGAAATCCTCAATTCGAAAGCATGAGCACGCACTCCATAGCCGCAAAGCGATTCGTTGCCGACGCCGACCGCATGGCGTGGCACGACAGGGCGCTCTACGCCGTACGCGAAAAACGCGACCGGATGATGGAGACGGTCCCCGAATGGGAGGAGCTGCGGCAGCTCTCCTCCGAAATCAAACGCCACACGCTGAGCCGTCTGGGCGACTACCTGCTCGAATTCGAGCGCAACGCCACGGCCAACGGCATCGCGGTGCACTGGGCGCGCGACGCCGCCGAGATGAACGACACCGTATGGCGTCTCGTCCGCGAACACGGCGGACGGAACCTCATCAAGAGCAAGTCGATGCTCTCCGAGGAGTGCGGCCTGACGCCCTTCCTGCGCGAACGCGGCATCGACGCCGTCGAGAGCGACCTCGGCGAACGGATCATGCAGTTGCTCGGCCTGCCGCCCAGCCACATCGTGCTGCCGGCCATCGGCGTACGGCGCGAGGAGGTCGGCGCGCTGTTCGAACGCGAGCTGGGGACCCGGCCGGGCGACAGCGACCCGACCTATCTGACGCACGCCGCACGGCAGGCGCTGCGCGCGAAGTTCCTCGGGGCCGACGTCTCGATGACGGGCGTCAATTTCGCCGTAGCCTCCACCGGAGCGCTGGCCGTCTGCACGAACGAAGGCAACGCCGATCTGGGCACGTCGTTCGCTGACCTGCACATCGCCATCATGGGCATCGAGAAGGTGATTCCCGACATGCGGGCGCTGGCGGTCTTCACGCGCCTGCTGGCCCGCTCGGGCACGGGGCAGCCCGTGACGACCTACACGTCGCTCTACCGCCGTCCCGCACCGGGCAAACGCACCCACGTCATCCTGGTGGACAACGGCCGCTCGGAGTGGCTCGCCGACGCGCGGCACCGCAACATGCTCAAGTGCCTGCGCTGCGGCGCCTGCATGAACACCTGCCCCGTTTACCGTCGTTCGGGAGGCTACTCCTACTCGTACTTCATCCCCGGACCGCTGGGCATCAACCTCTCGATGCTGCGCTCGCCGGAGCTCCACCGCGGCAACGTCTCGGCCTGCTCGCTGTGCTACTCCTGCTCGGAGGTCTGTCCGGCGAAGATCGACCTCGGGGAGCAGATCTACATGTGGCGGCAGCAGCTCGACGCGCTGGGGCTGGCCGACCGCACGAAAAAACTCGCCGTGAAAGGCATGGATTTCGTAATGAACGGGACAAGGCGTTTCTACGGCGGCATCGCGCTGGCACGCGCGGCCGGGAAACTGCCGCGCTTCGTCGTCGAGAACGGGCTCAACCCGTGGAGCGCCCCGGGCCGGGCCATGCCGCCCTTCGCACCGCAGACATTCAACGCGTGGTGGAAAAAGGGCCGCGGCGAATGACGTGCGGAGAGCCTGCGCGCCCCGAATAAAAACGACAACACGATGGACAGCAAGGAAGAGATACTGAAAAGACTCGCGGCCGGACGGCCGGACGAGACACCCTACCCCGAAACCGGATTCACGCCCCAGCGTTTCGACGACCCCGAAGCCATGTTCGCCGAGCGGCTCGAAGCGGCCGGAGGCCGGGCCGTCGTCATGCAGCCCGGCGAGACGCTCGACGAGGCCGTGCGGCGCTGCTATCCCGAAGCGCGGACGATCGTCTCGGCGATCCCCGGTCTGAGCGTCGCCACGATGAATCCCGACCGCATCGAGGACCCGCGCGAGCTGGTGGATGCGGACCTGGGCGTCGTGACGGGCGCATTCGGCGTCGCCGAGAACGGCGCGGTGTGGATTGCGCAGAACATCCGCCACAAGGCACTCTACTTCGGGGCCACGGCGCTGATGATCGTCATCCCGCGGGATGCTATCGTCGCAACGATGCACGAAGCCGTGCTGCGGCCCGAGGTGGACGACTTCGGCTACGGATGTTTCATGTCGGGCCCGTCGAAAACGGCCGACATCGAGCAGGCGCTCGTCTTCGGCGCGCACGGCCCGATGTCCGTCACGGTACTGCTGCGCTGACACCCCGACGCCCGTCCTTCGCAGGACGGACGGTTCCGTTTGCGGACCGGCGCCGATTTCTTTGGCGGTTCGGGCGAAAATCGCTATCTTCGCTACGCCCGGCCGGTGCCGGGCCTGCAAAACGGACCGAAGATGATCGAAACCGAACTCTGCGCCTTCTCGCCCGAAGCCTGCCGGACCGCAGCCCGGGCCGGAGTGACGCGCGCCGAACTCTGCGCCTCGCCCTACGAGGGCGGCACGACCCCCTCCGCCGCGGCGATCCGGATGGCGCGGCGCGTCCCGAACCTGCGGCTGAGCGTGATGATCCGCCCCCGCGGCGGGGATTTCCTCTACACGGACGAAGAGTTCCGCCAGATGCTCGAGGAGGTCCGCTTCGCCCGTGAATGCGGTGCGGACTGCGTCGTCGCGGGACTGCTGACCCCGGACGGACGGGTGGACGAGGAGCGCATGGCCCGTCTGGTCGCGGAGGCCGGCGGAATGGAGGTGACCTTCCATCGCGCCTTCGACATGACGCGCGACTGCACCGAGGCGCTCGAGGCGCTCGTCCGGGCCGGATGCCGCCGGGTGCTCACATCGGGCGGCCGCAACACGGCTCCGGAGGGGCTGGAGACGATCCGCACGCTGGTCGCGGCGGCCGCAGGGCGGATCGAGGTGATGGCCGGCAGCGGCGTAAGACCCGCGAACGTCCTGAAGATCGCCGGCGCGGGAGTCGATGCCGTACACTTCAGCGCGCGGCGCACGGTCGAAAGCCGGATGCGCTTCCGCAACGGCGCGGTCTCGATGGGAGGCATCGCCGGAATCCCCGAATACGCCTCGGTCGGAACCGACGAGGAAACGATACGCGAAATCCTGCGGCGACTCGCCTGAAAAAACGACACGATACCATGAAAAAACTGCTTCTGACGATGCTCTGCATCGCCGGCATCGCTTGCAGCGATGCCGGAATCCCGGACGACGAACAGCGGCGGCTCGACGCCGCGCTGGCCACGACGCCCCGCGCCGATTCGCTCCGGCAGCTTCTCGCTTCGACCCCCCGCGGCGAACGCGCCGCGATGGCCTGGCTCATCGCCCGGATGCCTTGCGGCGACCGCGACACGATGCATCTCGACCTGCTGCGCGAGAACGTCGCATACGCCTGCCGCGCCCGGGAGGAGTTCCCGTGGACGAAGGCGCTGCCCGACTCGGTCTTCCGGAACGAGGTGCTGCCTTACGCCGTGGTGGACGAGGTGCGCGACGGCTGGCGGCGCGATCTCTACGAACGCTTCGCGCCCCGCGTGGCCGGCTGCCGCGACCTGCGCGCCGCACTCGACACGGTGAACCGCATCCTGCCCGGAGTCGTGGGCGTGGAGTACAACACGCTGCGCGAGAAGACCAACCAAAGCCCCGCGGAGTCGATGCGTCAGGGCATGGCCTCCTGCACGGGACTTTCGGTGCTGCTCGTCGATGCGCTCCGCGCCGTGGGCATCCCGGCCCGTTTCGCCGGCACGGCGGCCTGGCACGACGACCGCGGCAACCACAGCTGGACGGAGGTGTGGATCGACGGCGAGTGGCACTTCACGGAGTTCTACCAGCCCGCGGCGCTCGACCGCGCCTGGTTCCTCGCCGACGCGGGACAGGCCACGCCGGGCGACCGGCAGCACGCCGTCTATGCCGTATCGTTCGCCCCGACGGGCGACTGGTTCCCGATGGTGTGGAACGAAACCTCGCGCGAAGTCCATGCCACGGACGTCACGCAACGCTACCGCGACGCCTACGCCTCCTTCGCCGGCAAGGCGGCCGAAGAGGGCACGCATACGACCGTCACGTTCCGCATGTTCCGCGACCCGCGCCACGCCGCCGCTTCGGGCGACCGCGTGGCGGCCAACGTCGATGTCTTCTGCGGTACGGAGCAGATGGGCGGCGGACGCACGGCCGGACCGTTGCAGGACATGAACGACGCCCTGCGGTTCCTGCTGAAGAAGAACCGCACCTACACGTTCCGCTATGCGAACGCACGCGGCGAGACGACGGAGGTCACGGCCGCGGTGGCCGACGCCCCCGTGACCGTGACGGGATACATGGAGTGATTCCGGAACGGACGGAACACGCACGACGGACACCTCTCCGAAGGTGTCCGTCGTTTCGACCGGCCCGTCCGCCCGCACCGGCCATCCGGAGGCCGAAGAACCGCCGCACATTCACAAAGCGAGGTGGAGAATCGGATGCGGCCGTCCCGACGCATCGAGCGGATCGCGCGACACGACGCGGAATCCGAGCCGCGCATAGAAGCCCGCGGCCTGCGTATTCTCCTCATTGACATCGACACGCCGCACGCCGCAGCGGGCGACGGCATGTTCCACGAGACACCGCCCCAGCCCCCGGCCCCGCAGGTCGGGCGCGACGAAAAGCATCTCGAGCATCCCGTCCGCAACGCCCGCGAAGGCGGCGAAATCGCCGCCGGGACGGCGGACGACCCAGAGCCGCACCGCAGACAACGCCCCGCCCCGCACCAGCGAGCGGTAGAAACAGATCTCGTCCGGAGCGAGAAAGTCGTGCGTGGCGCGCACCGACGTCTCCCAAAGGTCGGTCAGCGCATCCAGGTCGGCAGCAGAGGGATTCGGCAAAAATTCGACGTCGTACATCGGTACAAGAGTGTTTGGTTGTATGGGGCAAAGATACGCAAAATCGCGGCTTCCGCAACAGGTCAGTGCGCCGCACCGATTCCGGCCAGCGCAGCGACCGTGCAGAAAAGCACCCAATGGCACAGCCTCCGCCAATACCGGGCCGAAGCCCGTTCGCACCGCAGCGCCGCGGGCCATGCCACGCTCCAGCCGCCGTAAACGGCCGTCAGAAAGAGTTCCAGCGGCAGCGAGCGCGGAAGCGCCCCGAACCCCAGCGACAGAAATGCCGCCGCCCCCAGCACGAGGTCCGTCGTAACGAGTTGAAAACCGCAGCGGCCCAGGAGCCATGCGCCGTAAGCCCCGCCGCCGGATTCCCGGCAAGGCCGGGCCTGCGCGTAGAAGCGGCTGCCCGAAACCGTATGGACGAACGAAGCCGCGGCCAGAAGCGTCCCCGCAGCCACAAACCAGCCATTCATACCTATCGCACGTTGAGATAAATCCGATCGGGAAGCCGCCGCAGAATCCATGCGACGAGCCGCCAGCGGCGCGTGACGACCGCCACGGCCTTCCGGCGGCGGATCGCCCGCAGAATCTGCCCGACGACCCGTTCGACGGGCATCACCCAGAAAAGGCCTTCGCCCCGGGCCATCGCCGTCGCCGTGAGACCGGGCCGGACGTCGGTGATGCGGACCGGAATCCGCAACCGGGCGAAACGCTGCCGAAGCCCCTCGGCATAGTTGATCTGGTAGGCTTTCGAAGCGCTGTAAGCCGGGGCGGCGCCGCTGCCGCGCAGTCCTCCGACCGACGTGACGCAGACCAGATGTCCGGCACCCCGCCGCTCGAAGAATCCGCAGGCCCAATCGACCGACGCGGTCCATCCTGCGACGTTCGTGCGGATCGCAGGCTCCTCGAGCGCATAGGCCAGTGCGGGATTCAGCTCCCCCGTACCGGCGCAGACGATGCACAGATCCATGCCGCCCAGCTCCGCGGCGAGGCGCTCCAGCGCGGCTACCGCCTCCGCCGTGCGCGTCAGATCGGCCGCCGCACGGCGGAATGCCGCGGGATTCCCCGCCGCGATCTCATCCAACAGATTCTCCCGGCGGCCGACCAAACCCACCGTATATCCCGCGGACGCCAGCCGCTCCGCGAGGCTGCGCCCGATTCCCGAGGTCGCGCCGATCACAATAGCCCGTTTCATCGCCGCAAAGATAGCTCCGCACGCCGGCATGCGGCTTGATCCGAATCAAGAAATCATCGGATCCGGCGCCGGATACGGCTCAGCGTCTCGGGCCGCACGCCCAGAAAGGAGGCCAGTTCCTGCAACGGCACGAGGTCCAACAGTCCGGGGCAGCGCGCGAGCAGCGCCTCGTAACGCTCCTGCGGCGTCGCGGCATAACGCTGGAGCAGGCGTTCGTAAACCTCGAGGAGCAGGCGCTCGGCCACACGGCGGCCCAGCCGCTCGCAGGCGGCATCGGTGCGGTAGAAAGCTTCGAGCCGGTCGTTCCCGACCGCCAGCACACGGCTGTCACACATCGCCTCGATCCGGACGAGGGCCGGAGCGGCGTTGCGCATCGAAATATAATCCCCGACGAACTCCCCGGCGAAGGCGAAGCCGACGACGTGCCGGTCCCCCTCGGCCGTCTCGTGAAGATAGCGGAAAGCCCCCTCCTCGACCAGTCCGCAACGACGGTTCCGCTCCCCCTGCACGGCGAAGGCATCGCCCGCACGGACGCAGAGCCGACACCCCTCCCGGCGGAAGAACCCGGCCAGCGGGCCGAATTCCCCGGCCGCTATGTGACGGTTGAAAAGCATCTCCGCGACTATTCGTTCCGCCGGATGTCGCGCGGAAGGTAAAACGAACAGAGGTCCGAAACCACGCCCCGATGGTCCTGCACGGCGCGGTGGATCACCCCCTCGAAACGGAACCCGAGCCGTTCGAGCACCCGCCGCGACCGCTCGTTATGCGGATAGCAGGTCGCCGTGACCATCTCCAGCCCGAGTTGCGAGAATCCGTAGCCGACGACCGCCCGCGCCGCCTCGGTCATCAGCCCCCGGCCCCAGCACGCCTCGTCGAGCCAATAACCGAGCATCGCCACGCCGGGGCATTCGCGCTTCGGGTCGGGCAGCAACCCGACCGCCCCGACGAGCCGCCCCGTCCCGCCGTCCGTCACGGCCCACGTCGTCGGCCGGCGGAGGAAGACCTCCTCCAGCACCCGGCGCGACTCCCCGGGGGAAGAGTGCGGCTTCCAGCCCGCATTGTCCCCCAGAAGCGGATTCCGGCAGCAGGCGTACAGCGCCCCGGCGTCGCTTTCGGCGAAGGCGCGCAACAGCAACCTCCGCGTGCACAGGGCGGGAGCCTCCCGCCGCACTTCATCCTGACCCGTCTCCATCATGACACAAATTATAAAGGAAAAGACCGACTCGGAAAACAAAAAACGGCCTGCATTTCTGCAAGCCGTTGATTTTCAAGTGGTACCACCAGGAATCGAACCGGGGACACAAGGATTTTCAGTCCTTTGCTCTACCAACTGAGCTATGGCACCATCCCGATCTCACGGAGTGATCCGTATTATCGTGGTGCAAAGGTAAGCAAAAATTCCGAATCTGCAAGGCCTCCGAAAAAAATTATGCGTTTTTTTCTCCGGCGGATCCGGAAACAAAAAAGGACGGCCCCCACGGGAGCCGTCCGGAAAGCGCACCGGAGACGACGCTACTCGAGAGAAACCGAACCGTCGTTCAGCACGAAGGTCTCGACGCAGGTTTCGCCGAACCAACGGCCGTCCTCCAGAAGGTAAACCAGCGGGAAGGTGAACGTCCTATCGCCGTCCCACGTACAGACGTCCGTTCCGACGCCGGTAGAAGGAAGATCCGAAACGAGCACCTTGGTTCCGTCGGAATAGTCCTCTCCGACATACTGCGACGTGAGCGAAATCGTCTTGTCGGCGTTGATCGTAAAGAGGATGTTCACGCCGCCGCCCCAATTCGTGAGGCGGAACACGTTGGTTCCCTCGGCCCGTTCGAGCATGACGGTATCGTCCTCGCCTTCCCACCAGAACGTGTAGGTATATACGCCGCCCTGGAGCATCGGCTTGCCGTCGGGGCCCACCACATAGTCCGCATCGGTCAGATCGGTCGAGAGCAGTTTCGAGAAATCCTTCAGCACGTAGCACGGAACCCAGTTGAGCGTCAGGGAGGCGGAGAGCGTGACCGAAGCGTACTTGGAGCCGATCGACGCCGAACTCTCATTTTCCGTCCCGGCGTTATTCACGGAAATCGAGACGGCGTAGGTCACGCCCTTGTCAAACTTCTCCACGTCGAGGACCGAAACCGGAACGATCACCCGATAGTCGCCGTCGGCGAAGGTCACACTCTCGGGAATCCGGAAGAACTTCGCGGCCGCCTCGTCCATCTCGGCCGTAAGACCCACCGTCAACTCGCCCGCGGCGTCCTGCCGGAAAAGGTCGAGATTGATGGTCTGCGTACCGGTCGCCGAGGCTTCGAAGTTCTCGGAGACGGCGTTCTTGACAAAGTAGGCGGTGCCGGCATCCTCTCCCGAGGTGTCGAACTTCGCAACGATCTGGTCCTGATCGCAGCCGACCGTGGCGAACAACATGCCCAACGCGAAAAGCGATTCGATTATCTTTTTCATATTCAATTCCAATTTTTACAAGTTAGTCCGTTTCACCCTAATCGGCCGTATCGCCGATCGGATTCTGCACGATGTTGGGGTTGCCGTCCAGCTCCTTCTGCGGCAACAGCAGGATCCAGGCGAACGAGCCGGGCGATTGCGTGTCGTGATCCGCAATGAGCGAAGCGGGATCGAATTGGGGATTGTCCGCGCTCTCGACGGCCACCCGCTTGAAGCCCTGGCCCAGACGCTTGATATCGAAGATGCGGCCGTATTCTCCCCAAAGTTCCAGACGACGCTGGATGAGGATCTCCTCCAGCAGCGAACCGGTCATCGAAGCGCCGTCGCTGCCCGGAGTCAGCCCGTTGATCGCATTGCCGGATTTCTCCGCGCCGGTATAGGACGCATCGCGTTTGGCCATGAGCTTCTGGAGATAGATGCGGGCCTGCGGGTCGTTGCCCTCCTGGCAATAGGCCTCGGCAGCGGTCAGCAGCATCTCCTCGGCACGCATGTAGATATAGTCGCCGAGCCACGAATCGCCCTTGAACTTGAACTTCACCTGGCAATAGCGGATCGCTTCGCCCGAGTCCGCGAAGTCGGCGTTGTCGAAGGTTCCCAGCCACCAGGCGCGGCGGGCGTCGGTCGCATTCATGCGGTTCCAAAGCCACGAAGTGCAGCAGCGGCGGGCCGTCTTGGCATAGCCGTCGTGTCCGGCGTCCATCTGGGCCTGGAACGAAAGATACATGCCGTAATTGTCCGTCGTCTTGACCTCGCCCCACATGACACTCGGCAGGGCCGTGATGTCGTTCATGCCGCCCGTGATCTGCGAAGCGTCGAGCGCCTCGCTGCCGGCATACCCCTTCAGGGCTTCTTCGGCGGCCTTGTAGGCATCCGACCACTTGTGCATCGTCAGCGCGACGCGGGCCTTGATACCGTTGGCCACGTAGTAGTCGATTTCGGTCTTCGAGCTGCGCGCGATTCCGGCTGCGGCAGCCTCTTCGAGCAGGCCGACTCCGGTCGTCAGATCGGGATAGATGACCTCCTCGTAAACCTGTTTGTTCGTCGAACGGGCCGCACCCTTCGTCTCGGAGGTCGTAGGCTCCAGATAGAGGGGTACGCAGAGGTCATCGGGATAATAGTAGTATGCGCGGGCATACACCTGGGCCAGCATGTGGTAGCAGAAGGCCCGCAGCACGTAGGCCTGTCCGAGGATGTTCTTACCCTCGGCGGAGGTCTCCAGAAGTTCGGCCGAACCGATCAGGTTGTTGCACGAATTGATGGTCGTATAGTAGCAGTTCCACGTCGTGGAGCATTGCAGACGCGGATCGTCGAACCAGCTTTTCACGTTGTAGGAGTAGGTCTGCCACATCCAGCCGCTTCCCGAGCCGGACAGCACGTAGTCCTCGGCCAGAGCGTCACCGGTCAGGTAGGTCTCCGTAAGTCCGAACCCGATACCCGAATTGTAGTTGCCCTGCCAGCCGCCCTGTCCCAGTCCGGCCAGCGCACCGGTCAGTGCGGACCGGGCGTTCTCGACGCTGCCGTAAACGACATCGGAGGGAACCTTATCGCCGGGGAAGGTTTCGAGCGCATCTTTCGAGCAGGAGAGCGCGAACGATGCGACGATGCTCAATAAAAGTATTTTTTTCATAGTCTTTGTCTCCGGTTTTAATTAGAATTTAATGTCCAGGCCCGCCACGAAGCTGCGCGAAGGCGTGTAAACGAATCCGGTCGAACCGGTCAGCGTATAGGTCGGATTCATGCCCTTCAGGTGGGTGAAGAGCGCCAGATTGTCCATCGAGCAATAGACGCGCACGCTCTTCATGCCGATATAATTGGCGGCCTTCTCAGGAATCGTGTAACCGATCGTGATGTTCTTGATCGAGAAGTACGACGCATCCACGAGGAAGCGGTCCGACGAAATGCTGCTCGTGCCGACCTCCACACGCGGCACGTCGGTGATGTCGCCCGGCTGTTTCCAGGCGCGCGTCAGGTGCTTGTGGAACGTCTGTCCGTAATAGAACGGATTCATCGTCGAGGAGTAGATCGCCTCGTTGACCTTGCCGCCGATCGAGTAGGTCGTCAGGATCGAGAAATCGAGCCCTTTCCACTGGAACGTGGAACCGATGCTGCCGAACAGGTCCGGAATACGGCTGCCGCAGGTATAACGGCTCGACGAAGCCTCGCTCGTATCGGAAGTGATGTACTCCTCGCGGCGGGTCTCGCCCGTCGTCTCGTCGGTCACGTCCTTATAGGCGTAGTAAAGCGCCGCACCGGTCGCGGGATCGACGCCCGCGAATTTGGACATGTAATAGGTATAGATCGGCAGCCCCTCGCGGATAATCGTCGAGCCGTCGATGATCTCGGGCGTTTCGGGCGTCAGTTTGAGCACCTTGTTGCTCTGCGTCGAGGCCATGACGGTCACGTCCCAGCGCATGTCGGGACGCTTGATGAGCATGCCGTTCAGCGTGATCTCCCAACCCGAGTTACGCATCTCGCCGATATTGTCCAGATAGGACTCGAAACCGGACGAGAAGGCCATCGGACGCTCCAGAATCATGTCCGTGGTTTTGCGGTTGTAATACTCGATGCTGGCATTGAGCCGGTTGCCGAACAGCGAAGCCTCGATGCCCACGTTCACATTGGAGTTCTTTTCCCACGTCAGGCCGGCGTTCTCGAGCTGCGCCACGGAGAAACCGTAGTCGGTCCCCGTCGAGTTGATGTCGTAGTAGCCCTGCCAGCCGTAGAAATTGTCGTAGCCCGACGAATCGAGGATGCCCTCGTTACCCTGCACGCCGTAGGAGGCCTTCAGCGTCAGGTTGTCCAGCCACGAGAGGTCCCGCATGAACTTCTCCTGCGAAATACGCCACGAAGCGCCGACCGACCAGAAGTGGCCCCAGCGCGTGTCGGGGGCGAAACGCGACGAACCGTCGGTTCGCCAACTGGCGTCGATGTAGTATTTGTGGTCAAAACCGTAGTTCAGACGTGCGAAGTAGGACTCGATGCGGTGGTCCTTGGTGAGCGACGAGGCCGAGTTAATCGTGGAACCGACCACCTCGTAGATCCCTTCCACCAGTCCCGAACGGCTGGCCTCGAGATAGTTCTGCTCGTAACTGTAGAACTCGTGACCCAGCAGCGCGTTCACCTCGTGCCGGTCCGCGAAGGTCCGGTCGTAAGTTATCAACTGGTTAAACGTGTAGGTCATGTAACGGTAGTTGTACTTGTAGATCAGACCGCCGTTCGACGCCTGGTTGCCGTGTTCACGGTTGAAATACTGCATGTTGTTCGAAATACTGTAATCCACGCCGAAATTGACCGTGCCTTTCAGTCCCTGAAGAGCGCCGGCGCGTTCGTCGTCGCTGCCGAACGTGAGGTAGGTGCGGGCCGAGAGGCTCTCGGTCGTATTCGTGGTCGGGTCGTCGTAAAAACCGGCGATGGCGTTGCTGTTGTTGTCCTGCGGACGGGTTTCGCCGTAGTCGAACTGCTTTTTGCCGTTGGCGTCGAGCAGGTTGTTGCCGTTCTCGTCCTTCATGTAAACGGGATAGATCGGAGCCATGAGCTGCGCCGTATAGAAGACATTGCTGTTCGAGGAGCCCGTATAACGGTTCGTGTTGGACTTCGCGTGGGCGAAGTTGGCGTTCATACCGCCCTTGAACCAGTGCTTGGGCGTCGTATCGTAGCTCACACGACCCGTATAACGCTGGAAATTGGTGGTTTTGAGCACACCGTCCTCATCGAGGTAGCTCAACGACATGCTGCCGCGGTGAACGTTGTTGCCGCCCGACACCGAGGCCTGGTATTCCTGCCGGAAAGCGGCGTCCTCGGTCACATTGTCGATCCAGCTCTCGTCCCAGGCCGATTTCGCATCGGCGCGTACCTTGCCCGTCGCGGGATCCACCAGATTGTCCCAACTGTAATTCTTGAAGGGGTTGTAGTTGGCGCCCAGCGTACCGCTCAGACGCGACGACGCGTAGGCGCGGGCCGCAGCGTCGGTATAGCCCGAGGTGAAATAGGCCGTATTGTAGAGCGACTGCCAGTTCAGCTCGACGAATTCGCGCTGATTGACCAGATCGTAGTCGGGAATGGCGCGCGACGAAACGCCGAGCGTGGCCTTGAAGTTCACCTCCACGTTGCCTTCACGGCCACGCTTGGTGTTGATGACGATGACGCCGTTGGCTCCGCGTGCACCGTACAACGCACCGGCCGAAGCGTCCTTGAGCACGGTGATCGACTCGATGTCATCGGGGTTGATGGCGCTGATCGAACCCGAATAGGCGATACCGTCCACGACGTAGAGCGGCGAAGAGCTGGCGCTGATCGAACCGAAACCGCGAATGGCCACGGTAGCCTCCGATCCGGGCTGGCCGCTGCCCGACGTGGTCTGCACGCCGGCCACCTGTCCGTCGAGAGCCTTCGAGACGTTGGATACCACGCGCTTCTCGAGATTCTCCGACTTGATGACGGCGGCCGATCCGGTGAAGGACTCCTTCTTGGCCGTGCCGTAAGCGACGACGAGCACCTCGTCGATGGCCTTCGTATCTTCGGAAAGTCTGATTTCAACCGAGGTCCGGCCGTTCACGGGAACCGACTGCGTCTGATACCCGATAAACGAAACCTGCAACGTGCCGTCGGCGGGAACCGCCAGGGTGAACCTGCCGCCCGCTCCGGTCGTCGTGCCGACGGTGGAGCCTTCGACCATCACGGTCGCTCCGACGACGGGACTGCCCGCCTGGTCTACTACCGTACCGGAGAGCTGCCGACTCTGGGCCATCGCAAGGAGTATTCCCCCGCCCAGCACGGCAATTAACGATAGTACAAGTTTTCTTACCATAAGCGTTAATTTTAATAATGTTTTTAAAATAAAAAGCGATCCGCCCGATCTTTTCCGATCATATATCTCATAATCAACCACATGCGCCATATCGGAATAAATTTCCGGTTGCGGGCCGCAACCGATTGGCCCCGAACGGAGAATTTGCGGTCCGGTGCGATTGCGGCACGACGGTTGCGGTGACAGATAGTTACCGGACGGAAGAGGTCAATCGCCGGGAAATAAGTCGATTGGTCGCAATGATACGCCATTCGGAAGTTACTTTATCGTTACCTTCGGGCGATTGTCGCACCGATTAAGGTCATGAAAACATGAGAAACACATTCAGGGTACTTTTCTACATCAAGCGCACCGCGCCGCGCCGCAACGGCGACGTGCCGGTCATGGCGCGCATCACGATCAACGGCGAGCGGGCGCAACTGGCCGTCCGCGCATACGTCGATCCGGCCTTGTGGGACGTCCGCACGGGGCTCGCGGCGGGACGGAGCGCCGCCGCTTCGGAACTCAACGAGAAACTGCTCCTCGTCCGCCGCCGCATCGAACGGTGTTATGAAACGCTGCTGGCCCGGCAGGCCGCGGTCACTCCCGCGCTGGTCCGGGAAATGTATTTCGGGAACGACCGGCAGCAGGAGACGCTGCTGGCATTTTTCCGGCAGCACAACGAGGAGTTCGGCCGCATGGTCGGCGTCAGCCGCAGCAAATCCTCCTATTACAAGTACCGGAGCGTTTACCGGCTGCTCGCCGCCTACGTCCGCGAGCGCTGCCGCCGCGCGGACATTCCGTTCCGCGAACTCGACAAACGGTTTCTCGCCGGATTCCACCAGTACATCGCCCGGGAATCCCCGCACAAGAAGAACACGGCGTGGGTCTATATGATCGCGTTCAAACACATTCTGATGCTGGCCCGCAGCCGCGACCTGCTCTCCGCGGACCTCTTCGCCGGATACAGGCTCCGCAGCGAATTCGTGGCGCGCGACTACCTCACCGAGACGGAAATCCGCCGGCTCATGCTGCTGGCACCGACCGACCGGACGCAGCGGCTCGTGCTCGACGCCTTCCTGTTCAGTTGCTTCACGGGCCTTTCCTACATCGACATCCGCCAATTAAAGCCCGCGAATATCCGCTATACGCAGGGGCAGCTCTGGATCGGCACGACACGCCGCAAGACCGGTTCGGAGGTGTATGTCAGGCTTTTCGCCGTTCCGAACGCCATCCTGTCCAGGTACCTGACGGACGCGGCCGACGAACCGATTTTCGCCCTGCCGAGCAACGGCTGGTGCAACGCCTGCCTGCGCCGGCTGCTCCCCGAGGCGGGAATCGTGCGCCCGATCACCTTCCATGTCGCGCGCCACACGTTCGCCACGACGATCACGCTGTCGCAGGGTGTCGCCATCGAGACCATCAGCAAGCTGCTGGGCCATCGGAACATCCGCACCACGCAGATTTACGCCGCCGTCACCCACGCCAAGCTCGAAGGGGACATGGAGCGGCTCTCCCGGCAGCTCGACGCCTGCTATCGTCTCTGACCACCTATATATATGAGAATACCGGGTCTCCGGAACGTTCCGGGGCTGTCGGAGAGCGTCCGGAAAGGCTTTCCGGACGCATCGTCGCATGCCTGCACCCGGAAAACGCCCGAATGTCCCATTACAATTCGTAATCGCTCGGGGGGGGGTACACCGAAAATCGTAATCGGCTGTCGCTTATATCTATAAATAATGTTATTTACGGGAAATTCTTTAATAATTTACTTGCATGTACCACCCTTTTTTCCGATCTTTGCAGGTGAACTTTTTATTTTAAAATCTTATTAAAATTAACGCTTATGGTAAGAAAACTTGTACTATCGTTAATTGCTGTACTGGGGGGGGGAATGCTCCTTGCGATGGCCCAGAAGCAGCAGGTTTCCGGTACAGTTACCAATGCTGACGGCAACCCGATCGTCGGTGCTACGGTCGTGGTGGACGGAACCACGACGGGTACGACGACCAACGCCGCAGGCCAATTCAGCCTGCAAGCCCGGAGCGACGGTTACCTGAACGTCTCGTTCATCGGCTACGAGTCGCAGAAAGTGCCCATTGCCGGTAAGACGACGGTCAATATTCAGCTCAAGGAGGATATCACGGCTATCGACGACGTGCTCGTCGTAGCGTTCGGTACGACCAAGAAAGAGGCATTCACCGGATCGGCTTCGGTCATCAAGTCCGAAGACCTCCAGAAGCGTCAGACGACCAACGTGATGAACGCGCTGGTGGGTTCCGTGGCCGGTCTGCAGATGCGCGGCGGCTCGGGCACGCCCGGCTCCGATTCGGGCTCGATCAACATCCGCGGCATCAGCTCGATGTACGCCGACACGGACCCGCTCATCATCGTGGACGGCGCGCCCTACAGCGCCAGCCTGTCGAACATTCCGCAGTCCGACATCGAATCGGTCACCGTGCTCAAGGACGCCGCTTCGGCCGCCCTGTACGGAGCCCGCGGCGCATCGGGTGTAATCATCGTAACGACGAAGCGTTCGCAGGCCCGCGACGCGGTGATCAACGTGGACATGAAGTGGGGCGTGAACTCGCGCGCCGTGCAGGATTACGACGTCATCACCGACCCGGGCGAATACTACGAGGCGGTGTACGCACAGTACTACAACCGCTACTTCTACGGGCAGGGCATGAACGCCACGACTGCCAACGCACAGGCCAATACGGACATGCTCAAGGCACTCGCCTACGACGTTTACACGCGTCCCGACGGCGAGAACCTGATCGGGCTGGACGGCAAGCTCAACCCCAACGCCACGCTGGGCCGCAAGGTGTCGTTCAACGGCACGGACTATTGGATGCAGCCCGACGACTGGACCGACGCGGCCTACAAGAACAGCCTGCGCCAGGAGTACAACGTGAGCGTGAACGGCGGTACGGACAAGGCCACCTACTATACGAGCGTGGGCTATCTGAACGAGGACGGCATCGTGGACAATTCGGGCTACGAGCGTATCTCGGCACGCATCAAGGCGGACTACCAGGCCAAGAAGTGGCTCAAACTGGGAGCCAACGTGGGTTACATCCACTCGTCGCAGGATCTGGACGTCGGTCTGGGTACGAGCACCTACACCAACAACCTCTTCTATTACACCTCGCGCATCGCCCCGATCTACCCGATCTACGTGCGCACGATCGGCGCCGACGGCAAAATCGGCATCAAGCGCGACCAGTACGGCAACAAGGCCTACGACTACGGCGTGGCCGAGACCGGCTACGGCGTGACGCGCCCCTTCTCGCCGCAGGGCAACCCGCTCGGCGAGGCGCGGTACAACAACTACACCTCCATCGGCAACCAGCTCAACGGAACCTTCACGGCCGACTTCGACATCACCGACTTCCTGAAGGTGAACGTCACGAGCACGGCTACGTGGGGCGAGACCTACATCTCCAACTTCCGGAACATGTACTACGGCACGAGCGCCGGCACGAACGGCAGCATCGAGAAAACCGTACAGTCGTCGCTGCGCACGAACAACATCCAGACGATCACCTACTACGATTCGTTCGGCCTGCACAACATCAACGTACTGGCCGGCCACGAATACTACAACGTGAAGACGCGTAACCTCGCGGCCTCGAAGAACGGCATGTTCTCGCCCGACATCCAGGAGCTTTCGGCAGCCGCCACGCTCGCCGACGCGTCGAGCTACACCACGCACTACAACGTGGAGGGCTATTTCCTCAGCGCCCAGTACGACTACAACGGCAAGTACTACGGTTCGTTCTCCTACCGCCGCGACGGCTCCTCGCGTTTCGCACCGGGCCACCAGTGGGGTAACTTCTGGTCGGTCGGCGCGGCATGGATCCTCTCGAAAGAGAACTTCCTTGCGAACGCCAAATGGATCGACATGCTGAAACTGAAGGCCTCGATCGGCCAGCAGGGCAACGACCTGATCGGCGACTACTACTACACCGACCTCTATTCGCTGAGCAAGGTGGACGAGAAGTCGATGAGCGCATCGTTCGCCATCCAGGGCAACCCGGACATCACGTGGGAGACCACGACGAACCTCAACGTCGGCGTAGAGTTCAGCTTCTGGCGCGGACGCCTGTCGGGAGGCATCGACGTTTACCGCAAGAAGACGACCGACCTGCTCTTCTGGCTGTCGCTGCCCGAATCGGTCGGCACGCGCGGCATGTACGGCAACCTGGGCGACATCCGCAACTCGGGTATCGAAATCAACCTGACCGGCACGCTCATCCAGACCAAGACGGTGGACTGGAGCATTTCGGCCAACTTGGCGCACAACTCGACCAAGATCCTGAGCCTGCCCGCCAGCAAACTCACCAAGACCGCTTCGGGCAAGATCGGATTCCAGGAGGCTCCCACGCAGTTCGTGCCCTACTGGTACGAGGTGGGCGGTCCGCTCTACAACGCATACCTGCCCGTCTATGCGGGAACCGACGAGTACGGCCAGGCCATGTTCTACAAGGACGTCATCGAGGACGGCAAGGTGGTGGGCCGCACGACGACCTACGACTTCAACGACGCCACCGAATACGAACACGGCAGTGTGCTTCCCAAGGTATTCGGCGGTTTCGGAACGAACCTGCGCGTCGGCGACTTCGACCTGTCGCTCACGTTCGACTACCAGATCGGCGGCAAGGTCTTCGACGCAGGCTATGCAGGGCTGATCACCCCCGAAACGGGCGCGGCAGGCGGTACGGCCATCCACAAGGACTGGAAAAAGTCGTGGAGTCCGAACAACACCGACAGCGACATGCCCCGCTGGCAGCAGGGCGACCAGTACGGCGGCGCCAAATCGGACCGCTTCCTGACCGATGCCAGCTACCTCAACTTCCAGTCGTTCTCGCTGGGTTACACGATTCCCGAGCGGGTATTCCGCGACAAGGTGAAGGTGCGCATCTACGCCGCAGGCGAGAACCTCTGGTTCTGGTCGGCACGCAAGGGCCTCGACCCGCGTTACAGCTTCGAGGGAACCGCCTCCACGGGCGTATCTCCCTACTCCCCGATCCGGACCATTTCGGGCGGCGTTCAACTCACGTTCTAATTCAATAAGGAGAGATTATCTATGAAAAAGACCATAAAATTTGCAGCAGCGTTGCTTATCGGCACATCCCTCCTGTCCACCGGCTGCCTGGAGGAGACCTTCCCGCAGCAGGGAACCGTCACCGTGGATCAGGCGGGCGATGCGCCGAACGCCTTCAACAACTTCGTCACGGCCTGCACCTCGACCCTCGCGGGCGAGTTCCTCTACGCCGGAAACGCCAATATGAATGCATACGATTTCGGCTATCCGTCGTTCCTGCTCCAGCGCGACGTCATGGGACAGGACATCGCGCTCGAAGACACGGGATACGAACAGTTCACGACATGGTACACCTGCGGTGTGGGCCTGGGTCCCGACTACGCCATCTGCCAGGTTCCCTGGACGATCTACTACGGATGGATCAAGAACTGCAACGTGGTGATCTCGCTCGCCGGCGAAAAACCCGACGAGGAGCATATCGTGGGAGCGGGCATCGCCCATGCCATGCGCGCCTTCTACTACATGGACCTGGCCCGCATGTACGCACCCCAGACCTACAAGGGTCATGAAGACGCCCCGACCGTGCCCATCGTCACGGAAAAAACGACCAACGCGGAAGCCACGAACAACCCGCGCGCCACGAACAAGGAGATATGGGAGGAGCTCATTCTCAAGGACCTCGACAAGGCCGAGAGCTATCTGGCCGACTACAAGCGCACGGACCAGACGACGCCCGACCTGAGCGTGGTTTACGGCCTGAAGGCCCGCGCCTACCTGACGATGGAGAAGTGGCCCGAAGCCGAGGAGTACGCGAAAAAGGCCCAGGAAGGCTATACGATGATGACCGAAGCGGAATACCTCGACCACGACAAGGGCTTCAACACGCCCAACAATTCGTGGATGTTCATGACGAAGTACGACGCCGAGGATCCCAACATCACGCTGAACGACGGCGACTCGAGCTGGGGTTCGCAGATGATGATCGAAATCACCACCTCCAACGGCTATGCGCACGGAGCCGGCACGGTGAAGCGTATCGACGCGCACCTGCTGGAGACCATTCCGCAGACCGACTGGCGCCGCAAGTGCTTCATCGACCCCGAGCTGGACGAGCTCGTAGCCGAAGCGCAGACGGTCGAGGAGCTGAACAAGATCGTCGCCGACTACCTTTCCGACGTCTCGTCCTACCCGGAGACGATCACCTCCACCGCACAGGCTTCGGCCTCGGGCGCCTTCGGCGGCCTGTCGCTCAAGTTCCGCCTGGGCGGAGGCGACGCGGGCCACAGCAACGCGCAGTTCGTCGGATTCGTCGTAGCGGTTCCCCTGATGCGCGTCGAGGAGATGAAGCTCATCGAGGCCGAAGCGGCCGGCATGCAGGACGAGGGACGCGGCAAGACGCTGCTCGAGGCCTTCGCCAAGACGCGCGACCCGCAGTACACGTACAACGACCTGCAATCGTTCCGCGACAACGTCTGGTGGCAGCGCCGCGTCGAGCTCTGGGGCGAAGGCTTTGCGACGTTCGACATCAAGCGCTTCGAAAAGGGCATCACGCGCAGCTACGCCGGCACGAACCACCCGAAAGGCTATCGCTGGAACACGGACGGCGTGCCCGACTGGATGAACCTCTGCATCGTGGGAACCGAGGTGAACTTCAACCAGGCCTGCACGAACAACCCGACTCCGATCCAGCCCACCGAGGACTCTCCGGAGAAAGTATGGTAATTTGTGGAACCGATTAAAGATTCGAATTTTATGATACTGAAAAAATATCTCTATGCGGCGCTGGCAGTCGTGAGCGCGATCGCCCTGGCCGCCTGCTCGGACGACGAGGGAACCGACCCCGGGCACGACAGCGCGCCGGCAGTCACGATCTATTCGTACACTCCCGGGAGCGGATACAATGCCGACGAAGACGTGAAAATACGCATCGCCCCGAACAGCAAGGTCAAGGATATTTACTATCTGAGCGAACTCACAACGGCCAAGCAGGAGTATGTCGCCGAAAACGGGGAAAACGCGTATGCCGACTATGTCGTGGAGAACGGCACGAAGATCGAAAGCGAAGACGATGCCGATCCGGAAGTCACGCTGACCGGATTGCTCGGCAATTACACGATTACGGTGGTCGGCCTCGCAGGAAACGGCAAGAAAGCCGTCGGTTCGACCACTTTCCAGGGGCTGACCTGGACTACAATCACCGGAGGTACGATGACCTACGGAACGCTGGGTCAGATGGGCCTGGGCCCCAACCACGTCGAACTGCAATCCTGCGACTCCGACGACACGCTTTTCCGTTTCAAGGACATGTACGGAAGCGGCCTGCACCTCAAGTTCTCCTTTTACGGTACGAACCAGACCGAGGACGAATCCGGCAACATATACCACTATTGCCGTGTCGCCCAGCAAGATACAGGTCTTTCAGTCAATCCGTACGGAGCCATATCCGTCATAGATGCAGGCTATTACCAGAAAGATGACAGCTACGTCATGGGACAGGGCTTCGACAACCTCTTCTGCACGGAAGGTCAGAACAAGAATCGCGTCTCTCTCTCGAACTTCTATGTGGTCAGTGCGGGACTTCTCGGATACGATCCGGACGTCTTCGTTCCCGACGCGAACTGACAACGGATATTCGCACTCTTACGGAGCCGGCCCGCAAAGGGCCGGCTCCTCGTGTTTTCGGGATGGAAGCCGCCCCGGTTGCACGCTGGCGTTTTTTTTCGTAAATTCGCCGCAGAAACCAAAAAAGACAACGAGATATGGCTATCACGGAAATTCTGCCCGGCATCCATTACGTCGGCGTAAACGACCGCACCACCACCCGCTTCGAAGGGCTCTGGTCGCTTCCTTCGGGGGTTTCGTACAACTCCTATCTGGTCATCGGCGAGAAGATCGCCCTCATCGACACCGTGGAGGAGGCTTTCGGCAGCCGCCTGTTCGAGAACATCCGCGAAGTGATCGGCGAGCGGAAGATCGACTACCTCGTGGTGAACCACATGGAACCCGACCACTCCTCGTCGATCGCGGCCCTGCGGCTGCGCTACCCCGACCTGCGGATCGTCGGCAACGCCAAGACGCTCCAGATGATCGGCGGCTACTACGGCATCGGCACGGGGACGGTCGAGGTCGGGGAGGGTTCGACGCTCGATCTGGGCGGCAAGGTGCTCTCGTTCCACCTGATCCCGATGGTCCACTGGCCGGAGACGATGGTGACGTGGTATGCCGACGAGGGGGTCGTCTTCTCGGGCGACGCGTTCGGCACGTTCGGCGCCCTCGACGGCGGCATCACCGATTCGCAGGTCGAACCGGAACGCTACTGGGACGAGATGCGCCGCTACTACGCCTGCATAGTGGGCAAATACGGCGTCCCCGTGCAGAAGGCGCTGCAAAAGGTCGGCGGGCTTCCGATCCGGACCATCTGCCCGACGCACGGCCCCGTCTGGCAGCGCGAGATTCCCCGCGTGGTAGATATGTACGACCGTCTGAGCCGCTACGAAGGCGAACCGGGCGCGGTCGTGGCCTACGGTTCGATGTACGGCAACACGGAGCAGATGGCCGAACGCATCGCCCGGGAGCTGGCCGAGGCGGGCGTGCGGCGAATCCGGGTCCACAACCTCTCCTACGCCGATCCGTCGGTCGTGCTGCGCGACGTCTTCCGCTACGACACGCTCGTCGTCGGCAGCCCGACCTACAACGCCGAGCTTTTCCCGCCCGTCGAGCAACTGCTGCGCCGCCTCGAGGCGCGCTGCATCCCGCAGCGCAACTTCGCCTTCTTCGGCTCCTTCACGTGGACCGCGGCCGCCGTGCGCCGGATGAAGGAGTTCTCCGAGCGCATGAAGTGGGAGCCGGTGTGCGGTCCCGTGGAGATGAAGCAGGGCTACTCGCCCGCGATGATCGACCCGTGCCGCTCGCTCGCCGCCGCCGTCGCCGAACGGATGCTGCGCAAATAACGGACGCGCCATGATGAGGATCGCCATTGTCGGAACGGGCTACGTCGGGCTCGTGTCGGGGGCCTGCTTCGCGGAGATGGGCCTCGACATCACGTGCGTGGATACCGACCGGAGGAAGATCGCGGCGCTGAACGAGGGCCGGATTCCGATTTACGAACCGGGGCTGGAGGAGATCGTGCGGCGCAATTTCGACGCCGGGCGGCTCCACTTCACCACCGACCTCGCGGCGTGTCTCGGCGAGGTGGAGGTGGTCTTCTCGGCCGTCGGCACGCCGCCCCGGGAGGACGGTTCGGCCGACCTCTCGCAGGTGTTCGAGGTGGCCCGCACCTTCGGCCGTCACATCGGCCGCTACACGCTGCTCGTGACCAAGAGCACGGTGCCCGTCGGCACGGCGGAACGCATCCGGCGGATCGTCGCCGAGGAGCTGGCGGCACGCGGCGCGGAGGTGCCGTTCGACGTGGCGTCGAACCCCGAATTCCTCAAGGAGGGTGCGGCCGTCAAGGATTTCATGTCGCCCGACCGCGTGGTGGTGGGCGTCGAGAGCGAACGCGCCCGGCGGCTGATGGCGCGGCTCTACCGTCCGTTCCTGATAAACAACTTCCGCGTGCTGTTCATGGACATCGCCTCGGCCGAAATGACCAAATACGCCGCCAACGCCATGCTGGCGACGCGCATCTCGTTCATGAACGACATCGCCAACCTCTGCGACCGCGTGGGGGCCGACGTCGAGATGGTCCGCAAGGGCATCGGCTCCGACGCCCGCATCGGCAACAAATTCCTCTACCCCGGCTGCGGATACGGCGGCTCGTGCTTCCCGAAGGACGTGCAGGCACTCGCCTGCACGGCCCGCGAACACGGCTACACGATGCAGGTCGTCGAGGCGGTGGAACGGGTGAACGAAGCGCAGAAAAGGGTGCTCGTCCGCAAGCTCCGCGAACTGCTGGGCGACGACCTGCGGGGACGGCGCATCGCCGTATGGGGCCTCGCGTTCAAGCCCGAGACGGACGACATGCGCAAGGCGCCGGCGCTGACGGCGATCGGACAACTGCTGGAGGCCGGGGCCGAAGTGGCGGCCTACGACCCGGTGGCGACGGAGGAGTGCCGCCGCCTGCTGAAGGACCGGCCCGTGCGCTATGCCCGGAACATGTACGACGCGGCCGACGGGGCCGACGCCATCCTGCTCGTCACCGAGTGGAAGGAGTTCCGGATGCCCGACTGGCCGCGGCTCCGCGCGACGATGCGCGGCGACGGAATCGTGGACGGCCGCAACATCTTCGACAAGCAGGAGGCCCTCGCCGCAGGATTCCGTTACCGCGGAATCGGCAAATGACGGGAAGGGGAAGTCCGGAACGTTCCGGTCCGTGCAGGCGGGTCCGGTAAAAATCCGGTACGGCAGCCGGAAAGGCGGAAACAACCCCGCGGCACAGCGATACGGGGCGACGAAAACGGCTCAGGCTTCGGAAAAACCGAAGTCTGAGCCGTTTTCCGGTCCGGAAGGGAACCGCCTACCGGCGGACCTTGACGATGATCTTGCGGATATGCCCCTCGCCCACCATCGGCGCATGGCCGTCCTCGGGCAGCAGCATCGTGAACTGGCCGGGACGCAGCGTATAGTAGGTCTGCGGCTCGTCGTCGAAGAACTGGATGTCCTTCTGCGTATCGAACGTCCCCAGCGGCTGCCGAAGGTCCTTGCGCTCGCTCCAGCCGAACGACTCCTCCGTACCCGCGACGAGGACCTGAATGTCGATATAGGCGTCGTGCACCTCCAGTTTGGCATCGGGCCTGCGCTTGAGGTCCACGTCCATCACATTGACGAAAATATCCCGTCCGTCGAGTTCGTGGACGCCCGGCTCCATGCCGGTCCAGTCGGTCGAGGCGATGAGCGAGAAGGCCCGTTCGAGCCGCGGGTTGAGCGAATGATACAGCGCGCTGTTTTTCAGAGAATCGAGAATCATGGTATTACAGGTGTTTGCAAACGCCGCCGGAGACCTTTTCCGGACGGCGGAATACAAAGGTAGCAAGATTTTTCGACAACCTGCCGCAAAAATGCTATATTTGTAATACGAACAAAAAATACACACTATGGATTTTACGGACATCGAACTTTCGGGCAAAACCCGCCGCGAGCACGACCTGCTCGGCGAGATGGACATTCCCGTGGAGTACTATTTCGGCGTGCAGACCATGCGGGCCGTGGAGAATTTCCACATCAGCCGCGTGCGGCTCAACTTCTTCCCGCAACTGATCCGCGCCCTGGCCGACGTGAAGCAGGGGGCGGCGGCCGCGAACCGCGATCTGGGGCTGCTGGATCCCGCCATCGCCGACGCCATCACCCGCGCCTGCGAAGAGCTGCGCGAAGGGCGCCTCAACGAACAGTTCGTCGTGGACATGGTGCAGGGAGGCGCCGGCACCTCGACCAACATGAATGCCAACGAGGTGATCGCCAACCGGGCGCTCGAGCTGCTCGGCCACGAAAAGGGCGAGTACGCCTACTGCCATCCGAACAACCACGTGAACCTCTCGCAATCGACCAACGACGCCTACCCGACGGCCGTGCGGATCGCGCTGGCGCGCAGCATCGACGGGGCGGTGGCCTCGCTGCGCGAACTGATCGCGGCGTTCCACGCCAAGGGCGAGGAGTTCGCCCACATCATCAAGATGGGCCGCACGCAACTGCAGGACGCCGTGCCGATGACCCTCGGCCAAGAGTTCGAAGCCTACGCCGCGACGCTCACCGAGGAGATCGACCGCCTGCAAACCAACCTGCGGCTCTTCTACGAGATCAACATGGGCGCTACGGCCATCGGCACGGGCATCAATGCCGATCCCGACTATGCGGAGCTCTGCACGAAGCACCTGCGCGAAATCACGGGACTGCCGCTGAGCAAGGCGACGAACATGATCGAGGCCACGAGCGACACGGGCGCCTTCATCATGAACTCCTCGGCGCTCAAGCGGCTGGCCGTGAAGCTCTCGAAGATATGCAACGACCTGCGTCTGCTCTCGTCGGGTCCGCGCTGCGGCCTGAACGAGATCAACCTCCCGCCGCGCCAGCCCGGCTCGTCGATCATGCCCGGAAAGGTCAATCCCGTGATTCCCGAGGTGGTCAATCAGGTCGCCTTCCGCGTCATCGGCAACGACCTGACGATCACGCTCGCCTCCGAGGCCGGACAGCTCGAGCTCAACGTCATGGAGCCGATCATCGTCCACTCGCTCTTCGAGAACATCGAGATGCTGGTCAATGCCATGAACACGCTGCGCGAGAAGTGCGTCGTCGGCATCACGGCCAACCCCGAAGTCTGCCGCCGGATGGTCTACAACAGCATCGGACTCGTCACGGCGCTCAATCCCTACCTGGGCTACGAGACCTCGACGATGCTGGCCAAGGAGGCCCTGCAAACCGGCAAGGGCATCTACGACCTGGTGCTCGAACACCGCCTCATGAGCGAGGAGGAGCTGCACAAGGTCCTGCTCCCCGAGAACATGGTGCATCCCCGCAAGAAGATCACCGAGTGATCCGCCTGCGGACGGAAAAACGACTACGGCGGCCTCCGAAAAGGGCCGCCGTAGTCGTTCTTACCGTCGCACCGGGGGCGTTCACGAACTCTTTTTCAGCCGCTTCAGCCGCACGACGACGGGATGATGGTCCGAATACTCGACCGGCAGCACGCCGTAGGCGACGGCCCGGAATTCGTCGGAATAGAGCACGTAGTCGATACGCAGCGTATTGAAAAAACCGCGGTAGGTGTGCGAATAGCCCGACCCGCACCGGCTGAAGGCGTCTTCGAGGCCGGCGGCCATCCGCCGATAGACATACGACACGGGGGTATCGTTGAAGTCTCCGCAGACGATGCGCCCCGTGCGCGTGGCCCCGATCTGTGCGGCGATGCTGTCCACCTGCGCCGCCCGCAGCTCGCTGTTCTCGCGCAGGCGGGTGACGATGCTGCGCAGCTTCACCTCGCGGGCCGTATCCGAAAGGAAACGGCGGGTGGTGATATACTCGTTGTCGTCGGCGTTGATCGCCGTCGAGTGAAGATGGTCGTTGAAGATCCGGACCGTATCGTCGCCGATCAGCACGTCGGCCCACACCGACGAATGGGGCGTCAGCACCGTCTCCGAGCGCAGAATCCGGTACTTGCTCAGGATCGCCAGCCCCGCGTCGTCCGAAGGATCGGGATCCTTCTCGGCTCCGAAACGGGCGCTCTCGTACTCCTCGCCGAGCAGCCGGAACGCCTCGGAGGCCCCGGCCAGCCGCCCGTTGAACTCCTGCAGACAAACGATGTCGGGATTCTGCTCGCGGATCAGCCGCACCACCTCGTCCACGCTGCTCCGCCCCTCCTCGCCGTAGAAACCGCGGACGTTGTAGGTCATCACGCCGAAAGTGCCGCGCTCGGAGATTTTCTCCTCGTAGCTGCGCCGGATTTCGGGCCGCCAGAAGAGCGACACCTTGCCCAGACCCGCCGCCACGAGCAGCAGCATCGCCCCGGCCTGCACCCACCGCCAGCGGATGATCCAGTAGAGCAGCAGTACGACCGAAGCGACGTAAACGCCCGGAGCCGCCAGCCCCAGCACGGGCAGAAACCAAACGCGCCCGGGATTGACATACGGCACGAAATACGTCAGGAGCATGGCCGCCCCCACGGCGACGGTCACCGGCGTCAGCACCCAGTCGAGCACCCGCAGGACGACACTCCGCCGCCCGGCCGCCGGCCGCTCGCCGTAGTCGCTGTAATAGTCGCCGCGCATCTTCTAAAACCGAATCGTTCCGTTACGCTTCCACCATTGCAGCAGCAACAGCCCCCACAGCATGCCGCCGACATGGGCGAAATGGGCCACGTTGCCGCCGAATCCCGTCCAGCCCAGGAACAGCTCGATCACGCCGTAAATCACCACGAACCATTTGGCCTTCATCGGAATGGGCGGAATGAGCAGCATGATGACCGCATTGGGATGCATCACGCCGAAAGCCAGCAGAAGCCCCATCACCGCTCCCGACGCGCCGACGAGCTGGATGGGCATTTCGCCCGTCAGGTAGGCCGTCGCCAACTGGATCAGCGCCGCACCGACGCCGCAGACCATGTAGTAGATCAGAAAGCGCTTCGACCCCAGCTCGTACTCCAGCGTCCGGCCGAACATCCACAGTGCGAACATGTTGAAGAAGATATGCTCGACGCTGGCATGCAGGAACATGTAGGTGACGAACTGGTAGGAGTGGAACTCGCCGAAGGGCGACGCCCCGAACCAGAGCGCGCAGAAGCGGATGATCTCGTTGCCCACGGGCAGCAGCGCCGTGGCCATATAGACCAGGACATTGATGATTATCAGGTTTTTGACCACCGGAGGGGTCTGAAAATAGCGGTTCATGGAATTTTCTGTCGTCTATCCGTTTTTCAATTTCGTCTTCTGCGGGCGGCCGGGCCCGCACCGATACGGGTGCAAATATAACGATCTTTCGCCATTATCCCAGCTTCGCGCGCAACTCTTCGGGCGTGATCTCCGCCAGAATCGCCTTGCCCGAGGGCGAGAAGCTGACGTTTCCCGTCTCGGCAAGCTGCGCGAGCAGCGCCGCGGCCTCTTCGCGCGACAACACGCGCGGCGTGTTGCGCGCCGCGCCGCGGGCCATGACCGCGGCGACCTTCTCGCGCCGCACGTCGGCCACCGACAACGGCGTGCGAAAAGCCTGCAACAGCTCGAAAAGCAGCTTGTCCACCGCATCGGGCGGCAGTTCGGCGGGCGTGCCCTTCACCTCGACCGCCCCGTCGCCGCAGAAGCCGATGTCGAATCCCAGCGCGGCGAACTCCACGGCGTTCTCCTCGAGCAGGGCGTATTCGTCGCCCGACAGCTCGAGCCGCTCGGGAAACAGCAACTGCTGGCTCACGGACGAGCCGTTGCCCAGCATCCGGAGGTAATCCTCGTAAAGGATCCGTTCGCGGGCGCGCCGCAGGTCCACGACGACGAAGCGCCCGTTCAGCAACGCGGCGAGGTAGCCGGCCCCCAGCGGCAGCGGGTCCGAGAACTCGGGACGCTCCGGCCCCAGATCGAAACGCTGCTGCTCCGCCCCGGCGGACGACGGAATGAAATCGAGCGCGCTCTCCCCGTCCGTCCCGCCGGATGCGATTTCGAAGCCGCCGTCCTCTCCGGCGATCCCGCCGGAGGGGCTCCCCCCGCCGTATCCGAACCGGTCCGAACCGAAGTCCGCCCCCGACTCGAACTCCTCGAACTCCCCGTCCTGCGGGAGGCGGAACCCGCCCCCTGCGGAGGGACCCGGCGCGGCAGTACGCACGCCTCCGGCCCGGAATCCCGCTCCGGAGGTGTCCGACACCATGCCGCCGTCGGCATAGGGCACGTCGAAGCCCGTGAAATCGACATTCGGATCGGGAGCCGAAGGGTCGATGTAGGTCTCGCGGAACGGGTTGTAATCCTCGTTGGACATCGCCCGGGGCTCGCTGTATATGGCTCCCCGCTGCAACACGGGAATCTCCACCTGCCCCTCGCGGTCGAAATCCATCATCGGCACGGCGCCCGTCCTGGCCAGCGTCTCGCGCACGGCGGCGTGGACGATCTGCCACACGGCCTCCTCGTCGGCGAACTTCACTTCGGTCTTCTGCGGATGCACATTGACGTCGATGCGGCCGGGGTCGATCGTAAGGTAGAGGAAATAGGAGGGCTGCGAACTTTCGGGTATCAGTTTCTCGTAAGCCTTGAGAATCGCGCTCGTGAGGTACGAACTCTTGAAGTAGCGGCCGTTCACGAACAGATACTGCTCCGTGTTGCGCTTCTTGGCCGCCGCCGGGCGGCCGATATACCCTTCGATGCGGGCGATCGAGGTGTCGGCCTCGACGTCCAGCAGGTTCTGCTTGATATGCCGTCCCACGACATCCACGATACGGCCCGCGAGCGATGCGGCCGCAAGCGACAGGATCGGTGCGTCGTTGGCGTACAGTTCGAACGCCACGGAGGGGTTGCACAGCGCGACACGCTGGAATTCGGCCTTGATCTGCGACGCCGACGTCGTACCCTTCTCCAGGAAACGGCGGCGCGCCGGAACGTTGTAGAAGAGGTTGCGCACGAAGAACTGCGACCCCACGGGGCACATCGCCGGGGTCTGCGCCACGAACTGACCGCCGTTGATCTCGGTCACGGTCCCCACCTCGTCGCCCTCCTGCCGCGTGCGCAGCTCGACCTGCGCCACCGCGGCGATCGAGGCCAGCGCCTCGCCCCGGAAACCGAACGTGCGGAGCGCATAAATGTCGTCCACCGAACGGATCTTGCTCGTGGCATGGCGGTCGAAGGCCATCCGCGCGTCGATGGGCGACATGCCGCAGCCGTCGTCCACGATCTGAATCAACTCCTTGCCTCCGTCGCGGTAATTGACCTTCACGGAGCGGGCCCCGGCGTCGATGGCGTTCTCCATCATCTCCTTGACCACCGACGAGGGCCGGTTCACGACCTCTCCGGCAGCGATCTGATTGGCGACGACCTCGGGTAAAAGTCTGATCTTGTCGGCCATCTCGCTCACTCCTCGTAATCGTTCGGAACGACCCGTATCGGGGCGTAGGGATCGAACCCGTCCTCCGCCGCCTCGGTATTCGCCGCAGGGGCGGGCTGCGTGGCGGCAGCTTGCAGGAAGACCTCCGCCAGCTTCGGATAGAGCAGGTAGATGAACAGCAGGACCAGCACCGCGGCGGCGGCCATCTTCAGGATGCGGATGCGGCCCCGCTCCTCCTCGCCGGCCCGGTGCGCCGCACGGGCTTCACGCTGCGTGCGGATGAACTGGCCGGGAACGTATTCGTGCGCCTCATCCCCGGCACGCTCGCCGCGCAGCTCGGCACGACGCTGCTCGCGCGCCTCCTTCTCCGGGTCGTAATACCGCGGAATGTAGTTGAACTTGTTGGCGTGTTTCTTAAAAGGGGTAAAACCTAACATGGTCGATTTTTTTTCAAAGATACGAATATATCCGCGATTTTATTGCCGTCGTGCGGCTCTCTTTTTCCGCAGCGCCTCCCCTTTCCCACGACAAGCCCCCGCCGAAGCGGGGGTCTGACGCGCTCCGCCCGCGGACGGAACGGCGGCATGCGGGAAAACGCCCGCAAAGGGAGTCGCGGCGCACGGCATCGCCGCACCCGCCGGAAACGCACTCCGTCATCTACCGGAAGAAATTCTTCATCCGCTCGAAGATGTTCTGGTTCCTGACCGACTCGGCGCGCTGGAACGAGGGCTGCCCGGCGAGCTGCTCCACGATGCGCTTCTCCTCGGCGGTGAGTTTCGCGGGAACGGTGATGTCCACCACGATCAACTCGTCGCCGCGGCCGTAGCCGTTCACCTCCGGAAGGCCCTTGCCCGCCAGCCGCAGCACCTTGCCCGCGTGCGTGCCCGGAGCGATCTTGATCTTGGCCCGGCCGTCCACCGTCGGAACCTCGACCGTACCGCCCAAGAGGGCCGTCACGACCGTAATGTTCAGATTGTGGATCAGGTCGTTGCCGTCGCGCACCAGTTCGGCGTCCGGCTCCTCCTCGATGAGCACCTGCAAGTCGCCGTTCACTCCGCCGTGACGCGCCGCATTGCCCTTGCCCGACATCGTGAGCACCATGCCTTCGCCCACGCCGGCGGGAATCTGTATCTCCACCACCTCGTCGCCGCGCACGGCGCCTTCGCCCTTGCACTTGTCGCAGGGGGCCGTAATCACCTTGCCCGTGCCGCCGCACGTCGGGCAGACGCCCTGCGTCTGCATCCGGCCGAAAAAGGTGTTCTCCACGCGCGTCACGTACCCCGCGCCGTTGCAGGTCGCGCACGTCCCGTAGGAGAAGGCGTCCCGGGCCCCCGTGCCGCCGCATTTGTCGCAGGCCACGGTCTTGGTGATCTTGAGCTTCTTCGTCACGCCCGAGGCGATCTCCTGCAACGTCAGCTTCACCTTGATCCGGATATCCGACCCGCGGTTCACGCGACGGCCGCCCCCTGCGGACGAGGAGCGGAACCCGCCCCCGAAGTGTCCGCCGAAGATGTCGCCGAACTGCGAGAAGATGTCCTCCATCGAGAAGCCGCCTCCGAACCCTCCGAAGCCTCCGGCTCCGCCGCCCGCAGCGCCGTTCATGCCGGCGTGGCCGAACTGGTCGTAACGGGCGCGCTTGTCGGGATTCGACAACACGTCGTAGGCCTCCGCGGCCTCCTTGAATTTCTCCTCGGCCTCCTTGTCCCCGGGGTTCTTGTCGGGGTGGTACTTGATGGCCGCCTTGCGGTATGCCTTCTTTATTTCGTCAGCGTTAGCGTTTTTCTGGACGCCCAGCACTTCGTAGTAATCCCTCTTCTCTGCCATGATTCTACTCTCCTACAACGACTTTGGCGAAGCGAAGCACCCGCTCGCCCAGCATGTAGCCCGTCTGAACGACGTCGATGACCTTGCCCTTCTTCTCCTCTCCGGCCGCGAAGCGGGCCACGGCCTCGCAATACTCCGCGTCGAAATCCTTGTCCTTGACCTCGATCTCCGTGACGCCCTTCTGGCGCAGCGCCTCGGTGAACTTCTGCGAAATGAGCAGCACGCCCGAACGCAGCGCCTCCACGTCGTCGCTCTTCTCCATCGCCGCCAGCGCCCGCTGCACGTCGTCGCGCACGGGGAGCATGGCCAGCAGCACGTCGCGGCCCCCGGTCTGCACCAGGTCCATCTTCTCCCGGAGCGTCCGTTTGCGGTAGTTGTCGAACTCGGCCTGCAACCGCAGGTACTTGTCCTGCCATTCGGCCACTACCGCCTCCAGCTCCACGGCCGCCTCGGGTTCGGACGTCTCGCCTCCGACTGCCATTGTGGCAGTCGCATCCTCCGCATCGTCTGCCACATTGGCACACGGCTCGCCGTCGCACGACGGATAACCGTCGCCGGCCGAGAATCCTTCGTCACCGCTAACGGCCTCATTATAAACTTCTTTCTTTTTCATATTTTCGTATTTTTCCGGTTTTTCCGCCCTATACGGCGCAAATTGCATACCAACCGCCCGCCGGAAGCTATCCGATCGCAAAAATCGCCGGACGCCTGTTCAGTTCGGGCAGCGGCCGGCTGCGCCACTCCCCCGCCGTATGCGTCTCGACCCAGCCGCCGGGCGCCGTCAGATCGACGGCCACCGTAAGACGCGTCTCCGCCCCGAGTGTCCGGAGCAGTTGCCCGAAGAGCTTCTCGTTGCGGTAGGGAGCCTCGATGAAGAGCTGCGACTGCCCCTCGCTCAGGGCGCGGCGCTCGAAAAAGCGGATCGCTTTCGCCCGCTCGGGCGGCTTCACGGGCAGGTAGCCGTTGAAGGCGAACGACTGCCCGTTCAGTCCCGAAGCCATCACGGCCAGGATGATCGACGAAGGCCCCACGAGCGGCACGACGCGGATGCCCCGCCTATGGCAGGCCTCGGCGACGAGCGCCCCGGGATCGGCCACGCCCGGCACGCCGGCCTCGGAGATCACCCCCGCCGAACGCCCTTCGGCGATCGGGCGCACCAGTTCCTCCACCTCGCGGCCCGCCACGGTGTGTTCGTTCAGCTCACGGAACTCCAGCCCGTCGATCGGCCGCGCGATGCCGGCCTTCGCCAGGAACCGCCGCGCCGAACGCGTGTTCTCGACGATGAAGTAGTCGAGCGAATCCATCACCGCCCGGTTGGCCGCGGGAAGCACCTCCCACGGCGCCGTTTCGTCCGAAATCGGACAGGGAATCAGATAAAGCGTTCCTTTCGTCGTCATGCGCCGTCACTCCTTGAGATAAATCCGTTTCACCCGGCCCGATACGGAAGTCATCACCTCGTAGGGAATCGTACCGAGCACGCGGGCCATCGCCTCGGGGTCGTTGCCCGCCGCGGGCGAGAAGATCAGCACCTCGTCGCCCTCCGCGACGCCGTGCACATCGGTTATGTCGATCATGCAACTGTCCATGCAGATACGTCCCACGACGGGAGCCGCCTCCCCGCCCACGCGCACCGACCAGCGGCCGCACCCCAGGCGGCGGTCCAGCCCGTCGGCATAGCCCACGGGAATCGTGGCCACGACGCTCGGCCGCGTCAGGCGTCCGGCCCGGCCGTAGCCCACCGTCTCGCCCGCGGCCAGACGCCGGATCTGCACGATCCGCGTTCGGAGCGTCGAGACGGGCCGCAGGGCGTCGTTGTGCCGCCAGCCGAAGCCGTAAAGCCCCAGTCCGAGGCGGCACATGTCGTACTGCGCCTCGGGGAAGCGCTCGATGGCCGCCGAATTGGCCGTATGGCGGAGCACCGGGTAAGGCAGCGACGCCGCGACGGCGCCGCTCATGCGGTCGAAACGGGCGATCTGCGCCCGCGTATAGGCATCCTCCTCGGGCATGTCGGCGCAGTTGAGGTGCGAGAACACCGAGGCCACCTTCACCTCCGGCCGGGTCGGCAGCACCTCGCAGAGGCGGCCGATCTCCTCCTCCATGAATCCCAGCCGGTGCATGCCCGTATCGAGTTTGAGATGGATCGGATAGCGCGCCTCGCCCGCATGCGACACGGCCGCCGCGAAGTCGTCGAGCGAACGGAAGCCGTAGATTTCGGGTTCGAGCCGGTTGGCGATCATCAGATCGAAGCTGTCGGCGTCGGCGTTGAGCACGACGATCGGCATGGCGATCCCCCGCTCGCGCAGCAGCACCCCCTCGTCGGCGAAGGCCACGGCCAGGTAGTCCACGCCCTCGTGCTGGAGCATCTGAGCCACCTCGAAATCGCCCGCGCCGTACGACCCCGCCTTGACCATCGCCACCAGCTTCGTCCGCGGCGACAACTGCGCACGGAAATAGTTCAGGTTGTGTATCATAGCATCCAGATCGACCTCCAGCACCGTCGTATGGCTCTTGCGCGCGAGGGCGTGGGCAAGCCGTTCGAAACGGAACTCCCGCGCCCCCTTGAGCAGCACGGCGCGGCCCGCCACGGCGTCGCGTCCGATGCGGGCGATGCACTCGCCCGTCGAGGCGAAGAACTCCCGCTCGCAGGCGAAGAGCGAAGCGTAGCGTTTCAGCTTCGGTCCGATGCCGATGAACGTGTCGATGCCCGCCCGGGCGACCATTCCGGCCACGCGGCCGTACAGTTCGTCGTCCGAAAGCCCGCTTTGGGCGATGTCCGACAGGACGAGCGTCCGGCGGCGCGACAGCGCCACGTTGTGCAGGTAGTCCAGCGCCAGCGCCAGCGAATTGAGGTCGAGGTTGTAGGCGTCGTTGATGAGCACCGAATCGTTGATGCCCTCCTTCACCTCGAGGCGCATCGCCACCTCGGGAGCCGACGAGAAGGCCGGTTCGGGAAAATCCATCGCGGCGCAGAACGCCTCGACGATCTGCGCGTTGCGGCGCGAAGCCTCGTTGCCGACGACCGCCTCCGGCACGCGGGGGAACGCCGCAGCGTCGTAGAGCTTCCGCCCGGCGAAATGCGCGGCGATCATACGCCCCAGCGGCTCGTAATGGCTATGATAGACGATCCGCGAGGCGCCGCGCGCCAGAATCATCTTTTCCAGGCACTTCTGGTCCAGATTGAGGAAATTCTCCTGGTGGGCGTCCCCGATCGAGGTGAAGACGACCACGTCGGGACGGATGATGCGCTCCAGCCGCTCCATCTCCCCCGGCTTCGAAATGCCCGCCTCGAAGATCGCCAGCCGCTCGTCGCCCTCGAGCATCAGCACCGACAGCGGCACGCCCAACTGCGAATTGTAACTCTTCGGCGAACGGTAGCACTTCATCCCCGCGGGCAGTTCCTCGGCGATCCATTCCTTGATGACCGTCTTGCCGTTCGACCCGGTGATGCCCACCACCGTCCCGCGGAACTGCGCCCGGTGGTAGGAGGCCAGCCGCTGCAACGCTTCGATGGCGTTCCGCACCACGACATAGCCGCATCCGGGAGCCGCATCGACGGCGCGCTCGGTCAGGAAGGCGCGGACCCCGCGGGCGCGCATCTCCCCGATGAAATCGTGCGAATCGTGGTTGGCGCCGCACATGGCCACGAACATCGGGCCGGTTCCCAGCTCGCACGTCAGCGAGCGGCTGTCGGTGACGACCGACTGCACCGTGGAGTCCGTACCCGAAAACCCGCCGCCCACGATGGCGGCGATCTGCGATAGCTGATATTCCATAGGAATAGCTGTTTTTATTCCGGCAATCCTGTTTTCATGCGGCGAAAACCGGCAGGCCGTATCCGTCGGTGCCGTCGGTATGTTCCAAAATCCCGGTTCCCGGGGTCTTTCCCGGAACCGTCATGCGGAAAAATGCGTTTCCCCGGCCCGCCCCGCGATTCCGGTTCGTTCCGCGTTTCCGGCCCGTTCCGCGCGACGGCTCCGGAGCGGAGCGCCGCGAAATCACGACAGGTCGAACGTCACGACCGTAATGCCCGCACCGCCCCGGTCGGCATGCTCGTCCGCAGCCGAGACCACCTCGGGAACCGAACGGAGGTAGCGGCGTATCTCCTCCTTCAGTGCGCCCGTGCCCTTGCCGTGGAGGATCGAGACCGAACCGACACCCACCATCAGCGCATCGTCGATGAAGTCGCGCACCTCCTCCAGCGCCTCGGCGGCGCGCATCCCGCGCACGTCGATATGGTCCCGGAAACGGAGCTTGCGGGCCGAAATGTCGGCCGACAGGACCGTGCGGGCCGTCGCCGGACGCGTCGCCTCGCGGTATTCGCTGTTCGAAACGACCGTGAGCAGCGTCTTGTCCACCGTCGTCAAAATCTGCCCGAAGGCCACCTGCGCCCGTTTGCCCTTGACCGACTGCACCACGCCGACCATCTCCTGCCCGGCCATGCGCACCTTCGAGCCCTCGACGACTTCGCGCGGTTTCTCCGGCACAGGAACCGCCTCCGCCTTCGTCTCGGCCCCTTCGCGGGCCTTCCGTTCGGCGCGCCGCTGCCGCCGCCGTTCGATGCGCTCGATCTCGCGGGCCACCGCGGCTTCGCGCTCCGCCGAACCGGCCGCATCCACCTTCCCGCGGAAATCGTCCAGTTCGCGCCGCGCCAGCCGCGTCAGCTCCTTTTCGGCCTGTGCCTCGCGGATGGTGCGGATCGTGTTTTCGATCTGCCGGTTGGCGTCGGCGATGAGCTGCTGCGCCTCCTGCTTGGCCCGCTTGAGAATCTCCTGCCGCTCGGCGCGGATTTTCGCCAACTGCTCGGCGTAGGTCTGCTCCAGTTCCTCCACCTTGCGGTCCGTCAGGCGTATGCGGTCGCGCTTCTGCTCCCAGTAGTGCTTGTCGCGGGCGATCTCGCGCAACTGTTTCTCGATATTGATATGGTCCGACCCGGCCTTCTCGCTCGCCGCGCGGATGATCTCCTCCGGAAGCCCGATCTTGCGGGCTATCTCCACGGCGAACGAACTGCCCGGCTTGCCCGTCTCGAGCCGGAAAAGCGGCCGGATACGCTGCACGTCGAAGGTCATCGCGCCGTTGGCGATGCCTTCGGTGTTCGAGGCGTAATACTTGATATTGGCATAGTGGGTCGTGATCACCCCGTAGCACCCCCTGGCCAGCAGCCGCTCGAGAATGGCCTCGGCGATGGCCCCGCCGATCGTGGGTTCCGTGCCCGAGCCGAACTCGTCGATGAGCACCAGCGTACGGTCCGAAGCCCCGGCGAGCATGTGCTTCATGTTGAGCAGGTGCGAAGAGTAGGTCGAAAGGTCGTTGTCGATGGACTGCTCGTCGCCGATGTCGAGGAAGATGCTCCGGAACACGGGCAGCTCCGAGACCTCCGACGCGGGGACGGAAAAACCGCATTGGAACATGTATTGCACGATGCCCGTGGTCTTCAGGCAGACCGACTTGCCGCCGGCGTTGGGGCCCGAAATGACGAGGATGTGCTTGCGGCGGTCGAGCTGCAAGTCGAGCGGCACGATCTCGCGCCCCGCGGCGCGGAGGGTCTGTTGCAGCAGCGGGTGGCGGGCGTTTTTCAGCACCAGCCGGTCGTCGGTCGAGAGGATCGGCCGCACGCATCCGTTCTCCGAGGCCCAGCGCCCCTTGGCACGCAGCATGTCGATCTCGGCCAGGTAGTCGCCCGAGGCGGCGATCAGCTCCGCATCGGGCCGGATCGAGGCCGTGAATTCGGTGAGGATGCGGACGATCTCGCGCCGCTCGGCATACTCCAGTTCGCGCAGTTCGTTGTTGATCTCCACCACCTCCACCGGCTCGATGTAGAAGGTCTTGCCCGTGGCCGACTCGTCGTGTATGAATCCGTTGAGCTTGCGTTTGTTGGCCGCGGCGACGGGAATCACGGCCCGCCCGTCGCGGATCGAGATCTGCGCGTCGGCCTCGACGATGCCCGCTCCCTTGGCCGAAGCCAGCACGGCCTGCAACCGCTTGGCGGCCTGCCCTTCCCGCTCGCGGATCGCCCGCCGGATCTCCAGCAGTGCGGGCGACGCATCGTCCCTCACCTCGCCCAGCCGGTCCACGATCCCGTCGATGCGCCGCACGATCTCCGGAAAGGACTCGACGCCGCGCGTCCGGTCGTACAGCGCCGGATAGCGCTCCTCGCGGGCGAGGATGAACGAAACGACGCCGCCCAGAGCGGACAGCGCCCGACGGAGCGTCGCCACCTCCTCCACGTCGAGGAACGATCCCTCGACGCGCAGCTTGGCGATCAAAACGTCCGTATCGGGGTATTCGCCCCCGGGAAATTCGTGCTCCATATCGAGCAGCAGGCGCATCTCGTCGGCGAGCGCCTGCCGCCGCTCGATCTCGCGCGGCGAGGTCGAGAAATCCTCCGCGGCGATCCGTTCGCGGGCGGCGCGCATGGTGCAACGCGCGGCGACCTGCTCGCGGAGCCGGTCGAAACCTATCTTTTGCTCGAAAGAGGCAGGGTAAATCATGGTATCGAAATCTCGTTAAACACCGTCGGCTCCGCTCCCCCGGAACGGCCGAGCCGGTGTGCCGGCGGCCGGGCCGCTATTTCAGCAGCCGGAGCGAATCCCGCTCGGCCTTTTCGGCGGCCCTGACGGCCTTGCGGTCGGCCTTCGCCTTCATCTTTTCGGGATCGCGGCCGAAGAGCGAGAAGTGGACGTAACGTCCGGGATACCGCTGCAAGTCCGCGAGCAGCGACGCCAGATTGCCGCCCGCCGCGGTCAGCGAGTCGTAGAGCGCCGGATCGTTCATCAGCCGGCCCAGCGTACCCTCGCCGTCGTCGATCTTCGCCAGCAGGCCGTCGAACCGCTCCACGGCGTCGGAGAGCTTCCGTGCGAACTCCGCTTCGGAAAGCTGCGCCGTCACGTCGTTCAGATTGCCCACGATACTGTCCACGCGGGGGGCATTCTCGCCCAGCATGTCGGCGAAGGCCGCGAGACTGCCGACGGCCGATTGCAGGCGTCCCTTCTCGGCGTCGAGCAGCCGGGCCAGATCGCCCGAGGCGGCGTTCAGGTTGCCGAGCGTTCCGGTGATATTTTCCTCATTGGCCTCCAGCAGCCGGTTCACGTTGTCCAGTGTCCGCGAGAGGTCGTCGGTCAGCCGCGATACCCTCTGCTTGAAAAACTCCAGCTCCGAGCCGGCCACGTCCATCAGATCGCGGTTGCGGCCCGAACGGAGCGTATCGCCCTTCGCGAGGCAGACGTCGGAATCACCGTAGGTGATCTCGATCGCCTTCGAACCCATCAGACTGCTGCTGACGATCTTCGCCTCGGAATCCTCGGGAATGCGGTACTGCCGCTTGATCGTGAGTTGCAGCACGACCTTGTCGCTCAGTTGCGGATCGAACGCGATGCCGGTCACCGTGCCGATCTTGACGCCCCGCATCATCACGGGCGACGCCGACTGCACGCCCCCGATCTGATCGTAGGCGGCGTAATAGACCGTATTGCGGCCGAAGATGTCGAAACCTTTCAGAAACCGGATTCCGGCCCACGCGGCGACGATCATCGCCACGGCGAAAATCCCGATCTTAACCTCTCTTTTCATATCCTGACAAATCTTGCTTTCCTCATTTCGCAACGGTTCCGGAACCTGCACGCCCCGGCGGCACGGCTCCGCGTCCGGTCCTTCCCGGTCCGGCTCCGGCAAGCGGACGTCATTTCACGATCCGCGAACCCCGGCAGCCCACCACGAAGGCATCGGGAAAAACCCGCCGCACCTCGCGCAGCCGCCGCTGGGCAGCGGCCCGGTCGTCATACTCCCCCACACAATATTTATAGGGGAACCGACCTTCGGAGGTGTACTGCTTCACCTTCCCGCGGTAGGAGCGGAACTGCGACGAACGCACCGGCAGCGGCTTCGCGCTGGCCAGCACCTGAATCGTATAACGCAGGGGTTCCGACACCCGACGCGCCGCGGCCTGCTTCGTCCCGCCATCCTTCGCAGCCGCTTTCGTCCCGGCTCCGGAAGCCGCAGCGGCATCTTTTCCGGAGGGTTTCGACGCGGAGCCGCCTCCCGATGCGGCCGCCTCCTTCGCAGCCGTCCCGGAAGCGGCGGCCGAAGCCTCCTCCGGCCGCTCCCGCTCCGTCCGGGCCGCTTCGGCCTCCCCGGCCCGGCGCGTCCGGAGCACGTAGTCCGAATAGTCCCGGATACCCTGATATATATTGCGCGCGATCTCCTGCTGCCCCTTTTCCGACTTCATGTAGGCCATCTCCTGCGAGTTGGTCATGAAACCGATCTCGGTCAGCACGCCCGGCATGTCCGTGGCGTAGAGCACCCGGAGCAACTGCGGCTTCACGCCGCGCGAACGGCGTCCGCTCTTGATGTAGTTGTTCTGTATGCAGCGGGCCAGCGCCATGCTGTACTCGCCGTAGGTGAACTGCAAATTCTGGATGTAGGCCCGGACGATGGCCGCCGTCCGCTCGTCGGACATGTCGATCAGATCCTCCCGGTTGCTCTCGTAGAGGGCGTTCTCGTTGTAACGCTGTTCCTTGGGACTTTCGCCCATGATGAGCGTCTCGACGCCCCGCGCCGCCGCGGCCTTCGCCGCATTCACGTGGATCGACACGAACAGGTCGCCGCCCGCCCCGTTGGCGATGTCGGCACGCGCCTGCAGGTCGTCGGCCAGCGTCGCGCCCAGCGCCTTGTCCGTCTTGCGCGTATAAACGACCTTCACGCCCGGCATTCCCTCCTCAATCAGCCGCCCGAGCTTCAGGGCCACCTTCAGCGTAAGGTCCTTTTCATAGACTCCGCCGTAATGCGCCCCGGGGAATTTTCCGCCGTGGCCGGCGTCGATCACGACGACCTCCACGCCGTGCGCAATATTTCCGGCCCGTAAGACGTTCGTAAGGAGCGTCGCAGCCGCGATGGCGAGAAACAGCAGGGACCGAGTGCGCATATTTGACGGTAAATGTGAGCTTTCTGTAAATTTTTGCCTATCTTTGTCGGGCCGAAAATCGCCGCGAGGAGCCCTCCGGGGGCCGTTCCGGGCGGTTTTGCCGACTCGTCGGCAAAGGTATGGATTTTTTTTGTAATTTTGGACAGGTCGAAGGTAAAATATCTCTTGTCGGCGGCGGCGCTCCTGCTTTTCGCCCAGGTCCTGCTGGGTTCGGCGGCGCCCCGTGCCCTGCTGCCGGCGCCTCTGTCCGACACCGCCCGCACCCATCGGATCGCCCCGAACGGCCCGGAGACCGCCGACTCGGCGGCACGCCCCCTGACCCGCCGCGAACGCCGCATGCAGGCGCGCGCCGCACGCGAGGAGGCCCGCCGCGCCGCAGCCTTCAACGCCCTGCCGCAGGAGGAGCGCGACTCGCTTTTCGCGGCGCATATCGACTCGCTGGTGGCCAGCCAGGCCGACTCGCTGTCCGCGGCGGACGGGACTCCGCCCGCCGCGGACAGCTTGCAGCGCGACACGGTCCGCAAACCGCGCGCCGCGAAGGGATTTCTCGACGACCCGCTCGACGGAAAGAGCACCGACTCGCTGGTTTACGACGTGCGCAACAAACTCGTTTACATCTACAACGAAGGCGACGTGACGTACCAGAGCCGCAACCTCAAGGCCGACTACATGCAGATCGACATGAATACGAAGCTGGTGTACGCCTACGGCAAGCCCGACTCGGTGGACGGCGTATGGACGGTCACCAAGCCCGAATTCACCGAAGGGAGCGCCGCGTACCAGATGGATACGATCACCTACAACCTCGATTCGCAGAAGGCCAAGATCAAGGGCGTGGCCACGCAGCAGGGCGACGGCTGGCTGGTGGGCGGCAGCGTGAAGAAGATGCCCGACAACACCTTCAACATCGAACACGGCAAGTACACCACCTGCGAAGAGACCGATCACCCGCACTTCTACCTGGCGATGACCAAGGCGAAGGTCATCCCCGGCAAAAAGGTCGTCACCGGTCCGGCCTATCTGGTCATGGAGGACGTGCCGATCTACTTCCTCGGCATCCCCGAAGGCTTCTTTCCGATCAATATGGGCCCCAAATCGGGCCTGCTGATGCCGACCTACGGCGAGGAGTACTCCAAAGGTTTCTTCCTGCGCGATCTGGGCTACTACTTCACGCTGGGCGAGTACGCCGACCTGGCCGTGCGCGGAGGATTCTACACGCTCGGCTCGTGGGAAGCCTCGGCCGCCTCGCGCTACATCAAGCGCTACAAGTACAGCGGCAGCTTCAACCTCCAGTACTCGAACATCAAGACGGGCGAAAAGGGCGAACCGGACTACATCAAGCAGAGCAACTTCCGCATCCAGTGGATCCACTCGCAGGACGCCAAGGCCAACCCGGGATCGACCTTCTCGGCCTCGGTGAACTTCGCCACCAGCGGCTACAACCGCTATTCGGCCACCAATATCGACGACATTCTCTCGACGCAGACCAACTCGTCGATCTCCTACTCGAAGAACTGGGCCGGAACCCCCTTCTCGCTCTCGGCCAACATGGCCATCTCGCAGAACTCGCAGAACAAGTCCATCTCGGTCACGCTGCCCACGGTGGTTTTCAACGTCTCGCGCCTCTACCCCTTCAAACGCAAGGAGCGCACGGGCAAGGAGCGCTGGTACGAGAAAATCTCGATGCAGTACACGGGCAAGATGACCAACTCGGTGACCACCACCGAATCGGAAATCTTCTCCCAGAAGACGCTCGACAACATGAAGAACGGCATCGAGCACTCGATCCCCGTCTCGGCGTCGTTCAACCTGTTCAACTACATCAACATCTCGCCGTCGTTCAACTACACCGAGAAGTGGTATTTCAAGAAACAGGAATACCAGTGGAACCCCACGACGAACCAGACCGACACGCTCGCCTCGGACTACGGATTCTACCGCCTCTACAACTACACGGCGAGCGTCTCGGCCTCGACGACCCTCTACGGCATGTACGACTTCACGAAGAAGCGCCGCGACCGCAAGATCCAGGCCATCCGCCACACGATCACCCCGTCGATCGGCTTCTCCTTCGCCCCGGACTTCAGCGATCCCCGCTACGGATACTACCTCACGCGGCAGACCGACTCCACAGGCCGCTTCACGACCTATTCGCCCTATGCGGTCAATGCCTACGGCGTTCCCTCGTCGGGAAAGTCCATGTCGATGAACTTCTCGCTGTCGCAGAACCTCGAAATGAAGGTGCTCTCCAAACGCGACACGTCGGGCGTCAAGAAGATCAAGCTCATCGACGAACTGCGCCTGAGCGGATCGTACAACTTCCTGGCCGACTCGATGAAGCTCTCGACGATCTCGCTGTCGTTCCGCACGACGCTCTTCAACAACTTCGGCATCAACCTCTCGGCCACGATCGACCCCTACCGCGTGACGCCCGAGGGCATCCGCTACGACAAACTCTTCTTCCCGGGGCGCATCACCTCCACGGGCTGGTCGTTCGGCTACACCTTCAAATCGCGCGACGACCGTTCGCAGCCGGCCATCAACGACATCACGAGTCTCCCGCCGGACTATGCGAACCCCTTCCACGACCCCTACGGAACGATGGACCCCGTGCTGCGAAGGCAGTACATGGCCCAATCCTACTACGACTTCTCGCTGCCGTGGAACTTCGGCTTCAACTACGCGGTGAACTACTCGATCTCCTATGTCAATAACGGCACGACGGGCTATCGGAAGAACGTCACGCAGACCGTGAGCTTCAACGGTTCGCTCAACCTCACGCCCAAGACCGGCATCACGTTTCAGGGCGGTTACGACATCAAGGCCAACAAGCTCACCACCTCGTCGATTTCCATTTCACGGGACCTCCACTGCTGGCAAATGTCCTTCTCGTGGATTCCCTTCGGCTACCACAAGAGCTGGAGTTTCAACATCGGCGTCAAGGCCGCATCGCTCGCGGACCTGAAATACGACAAGAGCCAGTCCATGTACGACAACATGTACTGACACGCCGGTCCGCCACCTCACACCTCATAATCGGTTTCGGCCCGGCCAGGACGGTGCGAGCCGTGCCGAAAGACGGCCGCAGCCCTTCCGGCACGGAGAACAAAAGGCATCGCCCCTGCCGCATGAAAGCGGCAGGGGCGATGCGACAAGAAAATGCCCGGAAAGAAGCGGCCGCCATCCGGCCGCCCCTCCCCGGCAATCAGCGGCTCTCTCCGGCCAACGCCGCCGGATCGTGCCTGTATCTGAAAACCAGCGCGAAGACAAGGGTCACGACGAGCGCATACCCGGCGAAGATCAGCCACGATTCGGACCATCCCCCCACCATCGCCTCGGGCGTGGACTGCGAATAGACGCAGCGATTGACGACGGCCTGCGCCCCGAGCGTTCCGATCGTCGCCCCGACGCCGTTGGTCATGATCATGAACAGGCCCTGCGCCGAAGAGCGGATCGCCACGTCGGTCTCCTTATTGACGAAGAGCGATCCCGAGATATTGAAGAAGTCGAATGCCACGCCATAGACGATCATCGACAGCACGAACATCCACACGCCCGACCCGGGATTCCCCAGTCCGAACAACCCGAAGCGCAACACCCAGGCGAACATGGCCATCAGCATCACGTTCTTGATTCCGAAACGCTTCAGGAAGAAGGGAATGAGCAGGATGCAGAGCGTCTCGGAGACCTGCGACAGCGAAATGAGCGCATTGGCGTGGTTGGCGCCGAAGGTCGAGGCGTACTGCGGAATGTCGCGGAAGCTGGTGATGAACGGGTTGGCGAAACCGTTGGTGATTTGCAGCGAGACGCCCAGCAGCATCGAGAAGACGAAGAAGAGCGCCATGCGCCTCTGTCTGAACAGCGTGAAGGCGCGCAGTCCGAGCGCCTCGACCAGACTCTTCTTGTTCCCCGCACGGCTGACGGGGCATCCGGGCAGCGTCATGGCGTAGAGACCCAGCGCAAGCCCCAGCACGGCGCACTGGACGAACTGCATGCAGGTCGTCTGGAATCCGGCGGCATCGCACACGAGCATCGAGCAGATGAAACCCACCGTGCCCCACACGCGGATCGGCGGAAAGGATTTGACCGTGTCCAGCCCGGCCCCTTCGAGCACGCAGTAGGCCACCGAGTTCGAGAGCGCGATGGTCGGCATGTAGAACGCCACGCTCAGCGAATAGAGCGTGAACAGCACCCCGAACGACACCTCCGCGCCCGACGAGAAGGCGTAATATCCGGCCGCGCCCATGAAGAGGGCCGCCAGCAGGTGGCAGACGCCCAGCAACCGCTGCGCCGGAACCCAGCGGTCGGCGACGATGCCGATCACCGCCGGCATGAAGAGCGACACGATGCCCTGCATGGCATAGAAGATGCCGATATGCGACGCCAGGCCGACGCCGACCAGATACGACCCCATCGAGGTCAGATAGGCGCCCCAGATCGCATATTGGAGAAAGTTCATGACGACGAGACGCAGCTTGATTCCCATAACAGGCTGATTTTAGGCTGAATTTATTCTATCCGTTCATTTCCGCCGGAGCGGTGAAAACAAATGTACGAATTTTTTTTCGGAATTTTCTTTGAAATTGCGAAATAAAGTTCTACTTTTGCATCACCAAAACGTCATTGAGCTATGGTGTAATGGTAACACAACAGATTCTGGTCCTGTTATTCTTGGTTCGAATCCAGGTAGCTCAACTCGAAATCCGCGACCTTTCAAGGTTGCGGATTTTCGTTTTTCACTCCGCCCGCATCCCGCACATCCGTCCGCCGGCACGATTTCCGCAACACCGCCGGACGGACGACACGATAATCGCAAAACGGCACGGCCGGCAGCCCCGATTTGCGAAAATCGCACGAAGCCGCTCCGATCGTGTCAAAAACAGGACCCTTTCCGCCATGTCTTTTGCGATTTCCGTCTTGCGCCGAACGAAAATTCCCGCTATATTTGTAATACACAAAACAAGAAGAATTCAACAGTTTCAAAAACTTTTTGTGTAACGCGCGAAGCTTCGCAACGGCAACGCACGGATGGAGAATCCCCGGGAGAGGATTCGAAGGACGAGGTTTGACAACGGTGACGCAACAACGTTTTTCACAGAACCGACTTCGGGGGAGGGCTTACAGGCCCTCCCTTTCCTATTCCGCATCCAGCTCCGACACCACGGCGCGCTGCTCCTTGAAGAAGCGGAGCCGCTGCAACTCCCCGCTCCGTGAGACGAGCGTCGAAAGGCGCCGCATGGCCAGTACCCACTGTTTGATACGTGCGAACATGTCCGGATCGGAGGTCCGCAGCGAATTGACCGAAAAGACCGCCATCCCGCTGCTCTGCACCGCCTGCGAGACGAAATAGCTGTACGTCCCCTCCAGATCGACGTCCGATATGTAAAGGAACACCCGCCGTCCGTCCGGGAACCGGCCCGTGAGGGCGATCTCCTCCAGTTCGTCGAGCATCCGCAGCAACTCCTCCCTGAGCTCCCGGACACACCCCTCCGAAATCAGACGCATGGCGCGGAACGACCGGATCGCATTGACCCAATGTTTGAAACAACTGTGGTCCAGGACATAGTAGGTCGTGTCGATCTGCCGCACCGCCTGCCGGAGCCGCCGGCTGAGATCGAACACGTGCGGAGGCAACTGCATATCATCGAAACGGTTGTTCGCTCCGTCGAGCATCCCGTGCTGGAAAAAACATTTGAAGAACCGGAACCGCACGAGTCGTTCGTAGCCGAGATACAGCGCTGCCGGCAGCGAACTCCCGGCAAGCGAAAACTCCGACTGCTCGTCCGAAGCGATCTCCTCCATCTTACCGATCCAGGACTCCACCTTGCCGGGATAGTCCTCGAGCAGCGTCTGGCCGTCGGAAAAGTCGAGGCGGAAAAGCACGCAGTCCGGATCGTCCGTCCCCATGATGCGGTCGAGCGAGAAACTGAGCCGCGCGGCGACGAGCGCCGCTTCGCCGAACGTGAAGGGCACCTCCCCGCGCATCCGGCGGTAGGCGGCCTCGCGGCCTATGTTGAGGATTTCGGCCACCGTAGCGGCCGGGTTGGAATTTTTGGGCGTATTTTCGAGAACAGCGCCGATCAGCGCCGCATTCAAAGCGTTCACTGGCATTTTTTCGGGTTTAACGTCTCCGGTTTACAAAAATAAAAAATAAATCCGCTACGGACAACGGCCCTGTCGCTTTCGACCTCGAATCCGTCCTTACGGAATACTCCCGCCGAAAACCGAGAAAGCCGCGGTCGTCGTGACCGCGGTTCTCCATTCCTAACGGACGTCGTTACGTCCTATTTTCCGAGCTGCATCTTCTCGATCAGCGCCTTCGTCTCGGGCTTGTGGCCGCGGAAACGCACGTAAAGCTCCATCGGATCTTCCGTACCGCCCTTCGAAAGGATGTTGTCGCGGAACGACGCGGCGACCTCGGGGCTGAAGATGCCCTTCTCCTCGAAGAGCGAGAAGGCATCGGCCTCCAGCACCTCGGCCCACTTGTAACCGTAGTACCCCGAGGCGTACCCTCCGGCGAAGATATGCCCGAAGGCCGGCGACATGGCCGTACCCTCGACCGCGGGCAGCACCTGCGCCGGAGCCATCGCCTCGCGCTCGAAGGCCTCCACGTCGCCCTCGAACGGCTCGGTGAGCGTATGCCACGCCATGTCGGTCAGGCCGAACGACAGTTGCCGCACGTTGGCATAGGCCGCCAGGTAGTTCTGCGCCGCGACGATGCGCTCCACGATCTGCGCGGGAATCTTCTCCCCCGTCTCGTAGTGCCCGGCCCAGAGGTCGAGGAACTCCTTCTGCGTGGCCCAGTTCTCCATGATCTGCGACGGCAGCTCCACGAAGTCGCGCGAAACGTTCGTGCCGGTCAGCGACTCGTAGGAGCCCTCGCCCAGCATGCCGTGGAGCGAATGCCCGAATTCATGGAGGAAGGTCTCCACCTCGTCGAAGGTCAGCAGCGAGGGCGACTTTTCGGTGGGCTTCGTGAAGTTCATCACCAGCGACACCAGCGGGCGGGTCTCCTTCCCGTCCACGCACTTCGCACCGCGGAATTCGGTCATCCACGCCCCCGAGTTTTTCGACGCGCGGGGGAAGAAGTCGAGGTAGAGGACGGCCATGAAACGCCCCTCGGCGTCCGTCACGTCGTAGGCCGTCACGTCGGGATGATAGACGGCCACGGCCGGATTGGGGGTGAAATGCAGTCCGTAGAGCTTTTCGGCCAGCAGGAAGACACCCTTTTTGACCCGCTCCAGCTCGAAATAGGGCTTGACCGTCTCGGCGTCGAGAGCATACTTCTCGCGCTTGTATTTCTCGCTGTAATAGGCCCAGTCCCACGGCATCAGCGTCCCTTCGAAGCCCTGCGAGGCGGCATAGCCGGCGATCGTGCGGTAATCGGCGTCGGCATACCGCTTCGTCTCGTCGAGCAGCTCCCCGAGGAACGCTCGGACGGTCGGCGTGTTCTTGGCCATACGCTCCTCGAGCACATAGTCCGCATAGCATTCATAGCCCAGCAGGTTGGCCAGCCGGAGGCGCGTATTGGCGATCCGCTTGACGATCTCCGTGTTGTCGAACTCGCCGCCCAGCGCGCACGAACCGTTCGCCCGCCACAGCTTCTCCTTGAGCGCGCGGTTCGAGGAGTAGGTCATGAAGGGCAGGTAGCTGGGGTACTGCAACGTCACGGTCCACCCCTTCTCCCCGCGCGAACGGGCCTCGGCGGCCATCCCTTCGCGGACGAATTCCGGCAGTTCGGAGACTGTCGCCGGATCGGTGATGTTGAGCGTGAAGGCGTTGGTCGCGGCCAGCGAATTGCGGTCGAACTCCAGCGAAAGGGCCGACAGTTCGGTGGTGTACTGCCGGTAGAGCTCCTTGTCGGCGTCCGACAGCGCCGCGCCGTTGCGGGCGAAGCTCTTGTAGGTCTTCTCCAGCAGGCGTCTGTCCTCGGCCGAAAGGCCCCGTCCGGGATGCTCATAGACGGCCTTCACGCGCGCGAACAGTTCGGGATCGAGCGAAATGTCGTTGGACAGCTCCGTCAGGCGGGGCTGGACGCGCATGGCGATCTGCTGCATCTCCTCCGACGTGTCGGCGCTCAGCAGGTTGAAGAAGACGCCCGATATCCGGTTCAGCAGCTCGCCCTGGCGCTCCAGCGCCACGATCGTGTTGCCGAAGGTCGGCTTCTTCGGGTTCTTCACGATCGCCTCGATCTCGGCGCGCGAGCAGGCGATCGCGGCATCGAACGCCGGTTCGTAGTCCGCCGGTTCGATCCGGTCGAACGGCGGCGTGGCATGGGGCGTCTTCCACTCCGCCAGCAGCGGATTCGAGGTGTCCAGTTCGGGCAGATCGGCCCGGGGAATCGAATTGTCGGCGCATCCGGCCGCAAGTGTCGAAAGGGTCATAATCAACAGGGCTTTTTTCATCGTATCCTCAAATAAATAAGAAGGTTTCTTCAACGGGTTGCGAAATCGGAGCCGGGCCGTCATTCCCGGACGGTGCGGGGACTTTCCGCCGCCCCGTCCGCACGCTTGTCCGCAGCCTCCTCCGCACAGAGGGGCTGCGCGCCGGTCCGCACCGCGGCGGCCTTCAGAGGCGTCTTGCCGGAGAGGGCCGCAGGAGAGAGCGTCCCCGCATCCGCATGTTCCGGCACGGCGGCTGCCGGAACCGTGCCGGAAACCGGCGCGGGACTTTCCGCCGCGGCCAGCGAATCCGCCGGATCGGGGCCGGTCCAAAGGCCCCGGCTGCGCAGCATCGCCCGCTTGTCGGGGTCCTTGCCGCGAAAGGCGCGGTAGAGGCTCATGCCGTCCTGCTCGCCGCCGCGGGCGAGCACCTTGCGGCGGAAATCGGCGGCGATGCGCCGGTCGAACAGGTCGCCGCTCTCGCGGAACGCCTCGAAGGCGTCCTTGTCCAGCACCTCGGCCCACGTATAGAAATAGTACCCGGCCGAGTAGCCGCCGTCGAAGATGTGGCTGAAATAGGGGTAACGATAGCGCGGCTCGATCTGCGGAATCAGCCCCCGCTTCTCGGTCAGCGCCTGCCGCTCGAAGACCACGGGATCGAACGGCTCGTACTCCCGGACCGAATGGATGTCCATGTCGGAGAGCGCGGCGGCGGTCTGCTCGGTGGTCATGAATCCCTGGTTGAACAGCACGCTGCGACGGATCTTGTCGATCATCGCCTGCGGAATGACGTCGCCCGTGCGGTAGTGCACGGCGTACTGCCGCAGCACTTCGGGATCGAAGGCCCAGTTCTCCATCAGTTGCGAAGGCAGCTCCACGAAATCGCCCTCGACCTCCGAGAGGCCGCGGTACTTCACGTCGTGGAAGAGGAAATGCAGCGCATGGCCGAATTCGTGGAAGAGCGTCTCCGCCTCGTCGAGCGTCAGCAGCGACGGCGAGCTGCCCACCGGCCGCGTGAAGTTGCAGACGATCGACACCACGGGCGCCACGCGCCTCCCTTCGGCGTCGTAGGTCTGCTCCACGTAGTTGCCGCACCACGCACCCTGGCTCTTGCCCTCGCGCGGGAAGAAATCGAAATAGAGCACGCCGAGGTGCGTCTCGTCGGCATCGAGCACCTCGTAGGCCGTCACGTCGGGATGATAGACCGGCACGATGACGGGCCGGAAGGTAATGCCGTACAGCCTGTTGGCCAGGAAGAAGACGCCGCTCCGGACGTTCTCCAGCGAGAAGTAGGGACGCAGCATCGCCTCGTCGAGCGAATACTTCTGGCGGCGGAGCTTCTCGGCGTAGTACCACCAGTCCCACGAGGCGAACTCCCCTTCGGGCACGTCCTTGCGGAACAGCTCCTCCAGCTCGCTCAGCTCGCCCTTCGCCCGTTCCAGCGCCGGAGTCCAGACGCCTTCGAGCAGCTCATAGACCGCGTCGGTCGTACCGGCCATCTCGTCGTCCACGACATAGGCCGCATAGGAAGGATAGCCCAGCAGGTGCGCCTTCTCCGTGCGCAGGCGGATGAAGTCGTTGATCAGCTGTTTGTTGTCGTACTCGTCGCCGTTATTTCCGCGGTTCAGGTAGGCCTTGTAGATCCGCTCGCGCAGCCCCCGGTCGGACGAGTAGGTAAGGAACGGAATGAGGCTGGGTTTGTGGAGCGTGAAGATGCCCGTGTCCTTCTTTTTTCCCCGCTCGCGGGCCTTCTCGCGCGCGAGCTCCTGCACGTCGGAGGGCAGACCGGCCATCTCGTCGGCCGTGAGCTCCATCTCGAAGCGGTTGTTCTCGGCGAGCAGGTTGTTGCCGAACTTCACCGCAGCGAGCGCCAGCTCGCCGTTGATCTCCTTCAGGCGGGCCTTCCGCCCGGCGTCGAGCAGCGCCCCGGCGCGCACGAAGCGCCGGTAGGTCTTCTCCAGCAGGCGCAGTTGCACATCGTCCAGATCCAGCGCCCCGCGCCGGTCGTACAGCTCCTTCACGCGGGCGAAAAGCCGTTCGTCGAGCAGAATCCGGTCGTAATGCGCCGCCAGCAGCGGCATCGCCCGCTCTTGCAGGGCCTGCAGCTCGGGGGTGTTCTCCGCAGCGCAGAGCATACCGAAAACCAGCTCCGTCCGGGCGAGCATCTCTCCCGCGGCGTCGTACGCTTCGATGACGTTCCCGAACGTCGGGTCGTCGTTGTTCGACGCGATGGCGTCGATCTCGGCATCGTGCAGCGACATGCCCCGCTCGAGGGCGGGCAGGAAGTGTTCGGCACGGATCTTATCGAAGGGAGGCACGCCGTAGGGCGTCTCCCAGGCGGAGAAAAAGGGGTTCTTCCCCTCCGTCTTTTCGGATTTGCAGGATACGCAGGCCATAACCAGAAAAAGTGTCAATAATCCAGCGATAGGTTTCATCTGTCGGCTTATTTGTGTAACTTTGCGGCTCGGGATTTCCCGCACGGCGCGTCATGCCCCCGGGAAGCCGTTGCAAAGTTAGTAAATTATAACAGGTATGCAACTTTTTTACGACCCCGACGCCGCACCTCCCCGCCATACGCTGGGCGAGGAGGAGTCGAAGCACTGCGTGCGCGTCCTCCGGCTCGGCCGGGGCGACACGCTCCACCTCACCGACGGCCGGGGCAACCTCTACCGCTGTTGCATCACGGACGACGACCCCAAACATTGTACCGTGCGGATCGACGACGTGCAGTCCGGGTTCGGGAAACTGCCCTACTCGCTGACGATGGCCGTCGCGCCGACCAAGAACACCGAGCGCTTCGAATGGTTTCTCGAAAAGGCCACGGAGGTGGGCATCGACGCGATCGTACCGCTCGGCACCGAACACAGCGAGCGCCGGATATTCAGGACCGAACGGGGCGGGAAGGTCATAACGGCGGCGATGAAGCAGTCGCTCAAGGCCTACCGGCCCGAACTGCGGGAGCTCACGCCCTTCCGCGAGGAGGTGCTGCGCCCCTTCCCCGGACAGCGCTTCATCGCCCACTGCGGCGCGGCGCACGCGCCCGAGGGCAAGGCGTACCTGCCGCAGGCGGTGCAGGCCGGAACGCCTGTCGAGATATTCATCGGCCCCGAAGGGGACTTCTCGCCCGCGGAGATCGACTTCGCCCTGGCCCACGGATTCCGCGAGATCACCCTCGGCGACCAGCGGCTGCGCACCGAGACGGCCGCCCTGACAGCCGTCGTGATGGTCTCCGTCGCAAACGGACCGAAACAGACGAATTAATCTTCCGATATGTTTTTTCTCTGCACACTACTCGCGCTGGCGGCCGTAACGGCCATCCTGTTCGCCGCGCCGCTGCGCTGCAAGGCGCCGGCCGCGCTGGCGATCGTCGGCGCCGGCGCCCTGTGGGGCTGCACGCAGGCCGTCGCCACGCTCGCCGGAGTCCCGGAGCGGCTGCTGTGGCTGCTCCCAGGTACGCTCTTCGGCGGCGATTCGGGTTCGATGGACTCCCTGTCGGCACTCTTCGTGCTGATCGTCTCCGTCGGTTCGCTGGCCGCGACGGCCTATTCGCGCGGATACCTCGCCCGCTACCTTCCGCTCAAGTCCCCGGCCCACATCTCGCTGCACTACACGGCGCTCGTCGTGCTGTTCTACGCCATGCTGGGCGTCGTGCTCTCCGACGGCGGCTACTCGTTCCTCTTCTTCTGGGAGCTGATGACCGTGGCCTCGTTCCTGCTGATCCTTTTCGACGCCGAACGCCGCGAGGTGCGCCGCGCCGCGCTCTCCTACCTTATCATGATGCACATAGGCTTCGTGCTGCTCGTCGTGGGATTCGTGCGCCTCGAAGCCGTCACCGGCTCGGCCGCGTTCGGCGCGCTGGCCGAATACTTCCGCACGCAGCCCGCGCTGCCGCTGTTCGCCGTCTTCCTCGCCGGCTTCGGCATGAAGGCGGGGCTCTTCCCGATGCACGTCTGGCTGCCGGAGGCGCATCCCGCCGCCCCGTCGCACGTTTCGGCGCTGATGTCGGGCGTGATGATCAAGACGGGCGTCTATGGCATCCTCCGCACGACGGCCGCGCTGGGCGAGCTGCCCGCGCTGCGCACCGCGGGATACATCCTGCTCGCCGCCGGCATCCTCACCGGACTCTGGGGCGTCGTGCTGGCCGCGGCGCAGAACGACGTGAAACGCCTGCTGGCCTACTCCTCGATCGAGAACGTCGGCGTCATCCTTATCGGCATCGGCATCGCCGCGCTGGGCAAGGCCTCGGGCAACCAGTTCGTCGCGCTGGCGGGCATCGCCGGGGCGCTGCTCCACACGGCCAACCACTCGTTTTTCAAGCCGCTCCTCTTCTTCGGCGCGGGCAACATCCTCTCGGCGACGCACACCACCTCGCTCGACAGCCTCGGCGGACTGGGCCGCCACATGCCTCTGACGGCGCTGCTCTTCCTCGCCGGCACGGCGGCCATCTGCGCCCTGCCGCCCCTGAACGGCTTCGTCTCGGAGCTGCTCATCTACCTCGGGCTGTTCGACGGCATCGCCTCGGGCAGCGACACCCTCGCCTCGGCGGCCGCGCTGACGGCGCTGGCCCTCATCGGCGGCGTGGTGGTGCTGGCCTTCACCAAGCTCTACGGCACGGTGTTCCTCGGCTCGCCCCGCACGCACGAGGTGGCCGAAGCCTCCGAGGCCGACAACCACCGCATCGCCGCCATGGCGCTGCCGCTGGCGGGCATCCTCTTCGTCGGGTTGTTCCCTCGCGCGGCCGTGGCCGCCGTGACGCGCGCCGCGGACTTTTTCCTCCGCACTCCGGCCGACGCCGCCGACTGGCTCCTGTCGCCCTCGCTGGCCGCCGCCGGACGCACGGCCTGGCTGCTGGCCGCCGTCGTGGCGCTGCTGCTCTGGCTCCGGCGCCGCCTGCTCCGCGGCCGCCGCATCGCCCGCGGCCCCACGTGGGGCTGCGGCTTCACCTCGCCCAACGTGAAGATGCAGTACACGGGCGAATCCTTCTCCGAAGGGTTGCAGTCCATCGCCACCTCCCTGACGCAGAACAGCGGCGAAGGCTCCCCCGTGCCGAAGAGCGAAATCTTCCCCGGCGCGCACTCCTTCGACGTCGGCCACCGCGACCGCATCGGACGGCTCTTCTCGGCCTGGTGGGTCGAACTGCTGCGCCGCATCAACGCCCGCGTCATGCGGCTGCGCACGGGCAAGATCAACCACTACGTCCTCTTCGCGCTGGCCTTCCTGGCGCTGGTATTCCTGTTGTCCGTCCTCAATCTGATCTGACGTATGGCCCTTTTCAACACGCTGCTCCTGCTGCTCGCGGCCCTTGCGATTCCGGGGCTCATCAACCGCACGCGGGCCCGCCTGGCCGGACGCCGGGGCATCCGCTTCACGCAGCACCTCCGCGACTTCCGCCTGCTGCTCCGCAAGGGAGCCGTCTATTCGACGACCGTGTCGCCGCTCTTCCGCGCCGCACCGTCCGTCTGCCTGGGCTCGGCGCTGCTGGCCGCGCTCTTCATCCCCGTGGGCGACCTGCCGCCGCTGCTCTCGTTCGACGGCGACCTGGTGGCCTTCGCCTACCTGCTGGCCCTGGGCCGCACGGCGCTCATCCTCGCGGCGATGGACACCGGCAGTTCGTTCGAAGGGATGGGAGCCAGCCGCGAAGCGCTCTACGGCGCGCTCGCCGAACCGGCGCTGATGCTCGTTTTCGGCACGCTGGCGCTCCTCTCGGGCCACACCTCATTCGCCGCGCTCTTCACCGGCGACACCGCGGGCGACGCGCAGCAGGCCGTCGTACTGCTGCTCGCGGCCTACCTGCTGCTGAAGCTCGTCTTCACCGAGAGCGGCCGCATCCCGGTGGACGATCCCCGCACGCACCTCGAGCTGACGATGATCCACGAGGTCATGTGCCTCGACTACTGCGGCGTCGATCTGGCCTTCGTCAAGGCGGCCGGATGGCTCAAGACCGCCGCGCTGGCGGTGCTCGCCGCCGATGCGGCGGCGGCAGCCGTCGCCGCACCCCGCTGGTGGATCGCAGCACCGCTCGCCGTGCTGCTGACCGGTCTCTCGGTGGGCGTCGTCGAATCGACGCAGGCCCGCAACAAGCTCGCCCGCAACACCACCTTCATCCTCACCATCGCCGCGCTGGCCGCCCTGGTCTTCTTCACGGGCTACCTGCTGCGGTTCAACATCGCCGTCCAATGATCCTTCCGCTCGTCATACTCTACGTCGTGACGCTCGTCTATCTCCCGATCACCGAGCGTTTCCGCAACTTCGCTTCGCTCATCGGCCTGCAGGGATGGCTGCTGTTCGCCGTCGCGCTGGTGCGCCTGCACGCCATCAACCCCGCCGAACTGGCCTTCATCGCCGTCGAGACCCTCCTGTTCAAGGGCATCCTCGTCCCGTGGATGCTCTTCGCCGTCATCCGCCGCACGAAGATCAACCGCGTGCGCCGCTCCGGCTCGTCGCAGTCGGGGGCGCTGCTGCTGTCGCTCACGGCGCTCGTCGTCAGCGCCTCGATCACCTACTACATCGCCGATTCGGCCGTCGATCTGATCTTCTTCGGCGTGGCGCTCTACTCGCTGCTGAGCGGACTGATCCTCATCACGCTGCGCCAGCGCATCTTCTCGCACATGGTGGGATTCCTCGTCATCGAGAACGGCGTGTTCCTCTTCTCAACGGCCATCGGCGTCGAAATGCCGCTGGTCATCAACTTCGCCATCCTGCTCGACATCCTCATCTCGGTGCTCATGCTGGGCATCTTCTTCACGAAGATCGACGGCAAGCTGCACGCCGACGACGCCGACTCGCTCACCAACGTAAAGGACTGACGCCATGATGCTCTTCTACCTGATCGCAAGCATTCTGGCCGCCTCGGCGGCCTTCGCGGCCCGCAACGAGCGGCAGATCGCCGCCGCGGGCGCCGCATTCTACGCCGTTCAGGCCGTCTTCGTCCTCTGCATCTTCGCCGGAGGACTCTACGGCACCGACTCGCTCGGCGTCTTCTCCTTCGACGCCGCCGGCACGCTTTTCCACATCCTGCTCGTCGTGGTCTCGGCCTTCGCCTTCGCCCACTCCGAAGCCTACCTGCACGGCAGCGACCTGAGGCAGACGCGCACCTACTCGGCGCTCCTGATGCTCCTCACCACGGCCATCTCCGGAGCCTATTTCGCCTCGAACCTGGCCGTGACGTGGATCTTCCTCGAAGCCACGACGCTCTGCTCGGCAGGCATCATCTACCACCGCCGCACGGCGCAGACGCTCGAAGCGGCGTGGAAATACGTCTTCGTCTGCTCGACGGGCATCGCCATGGCCTATCTGGGCATCCTGCTGCTGGCCGCCGCCACCAAATGCGAATCGCTTTCCTACGAAGCGGTCGCCGCCGCGGCCGCGGGCGGCAACGCCCTCTACCTGAAGACCGCCTTCCTGCTGATCCTCTGCGGATACAGCTGCAAGGTCGAGCTTTTCCCGCTCTACACCGTGGGCGTCGATGCCAACTTCGCCGCGCCGTCGCCCGCCTCGGCGCTCATCTCCACGGGGCTGGTCAATGCCGGCTTCCTGGCCGTGCTGCGCGTCTATAGGATTCTCGCCGCCACGGAGGTCTTCCCGTGGGTCCGCTCCGTGCTGCTCGTCGTCGGCGTGCTGTCGCTCGCGATCGGCGCGCTCTTCCTGCGCCGCACGAACAACTACAAGCGCTTCCTCTCCTACTCCACGGTCGAGAACATGGGTATCGCGGCCATCGGACTGGGCATCGGCGGCGCGGGCGTCTGGGCCGCCGTGTTCCACGTCGTCTGCCACACGCTCATCAAGAGCAGCCTCTTCCTGCAAATGGCCGTCGTGCGGCAGGTTTACAACGGCTACCGCATCAACCGCATCGGCGACTACATCCACATCAACCGCGTGGGGGCCGTCGGCCTGCTCGCCGGCATGGTCGTCGTGATGGCCTTCCCGCCCTCGCCGCTCTTCGTCTCCGAGCTGGCGATCCTCCGCGAGGTGATCGCCGCCGGCAAATGGTGGCTCGTGGGCGTCATGCTGCTGCTGCTCTGCATCGTCATCTATTCCTTCTGCGTGCGGATGCTCCGGCTCTGCTACCAGCCCAACCAGGACGAGCTGCACCCCTCGAAAGCCGACCGCAAACTCTCGTGGTCGGCCCTCACGCTGCTGCTGGCCGCGATCGTCGTCGGCGTGTGGCAGCCCGCATTCCTCGAACGTCTGATCGCTCAAATCGTATCGCTATGAACTGGTATTCGACCGACAACCGCTCCCTGCACGTCCCGCTGAGCGAGATTCCCGAGGTCGCCTACGCCGAATTCCACGACGAGCTGGCCGCGCGCCTCGCCCGGCCGCAGTACCACGTGGCGCACTATTTCGCCCTTCCCGCGGGCGACCGGATGCGCTTCTTCTGCCTGCTGCTCGACGACGCCCGGAGCCGCGTGCTCATCGCCTCGCACGCCACGGAGTACTACGACGACGGAGCTCTGCCGTCGCTCACGGCCCTGCACCCGCAGATGCACCCCTTCGAACGCGACATCGCGGAGCGCTACGGCATCCGGTTCGACGCCATGCCGTGGCCCAAACCGCTGCGGTTCCCCGCCGACGGCTACGACCGCCGCAGCTCGATCGACAACTACCCCTTCTACACGATGGAGGGACGCTCGCTGCACGAAGTGAACGTCGGGCCGATCCACGCCGGAATCATCGAACCGGGGGCCTTCCGCTTCATCTGCAACGGCGAGCAGGTCCTCCACCTCGAAATCGCGCTGGGCTACCAGCACCGCGGCGCGGAGGCCGAGTTCGCCGCTACGGAGAACCGGCTGCGGCAGGCGTGTCTGGCCGAAACCGTCGCGGGCGACAGCGCCGTGGCCCATGCCTCGGCGTTCGCCGCCGCCGTCGAACGCCTCGCGGGATTCCGCGCTCCGGAGCGTCTGGAGACCGAACGCGGCATCGCCCTCGAACTCGAACGGATGGCCATGCAGATCGCCGACACGGGGGCGCTCTCCATGGACGTCGGCTACCAGCTCGGGCAGGTGGCCTGCGAGGCGCTGCGCACCATGACGATCAACACCACGCAGGCGTGGTGCGGCAACCGCTTCGGCAAGGGCCTCGTCCGCCCCGGCGGTACGGACCATCCGCTCGACGCCGGGACGGCCGGCACGATCCGCCGCAACGTCCGCGAAATCGCCCGCCGCTACGACGAGGTGCGCCGCGACATCAAGTCCTCGCCCTCGCTGCTGGCCCGTTTCGAACAGTGCGGCATCGTGCCGCGCGAGGAGATGCTGCGCATCGGCGGCGTGGGACAGGCGGCCCGCGCGAGCGGCCTTGCGCGCGACGTCCGCGCCTCGCACCCGTGGGGCATCTACGCCGAAACGCTGCGCCACGAACCCATCGTCAGGACGCAGGGCGACGTGATGGCCCGCCTGATGGTCCGCTGCCGCGAGGTGCTGCAATCGGCCGCCTACATCGACCGCCTGCTCGACGCGTGGGAGCGGCAGACGCCTCCGGCCGTCCCGCAGCCCGACTACACGGCGCCGCTGGCCCCCGAGGCGCTGTCGTTCGGACTGGTCGAAGGATGGCGCGGCGAAACATGCCACGTCGCGGTGACCGACGCCGCGGGGCGCATCGCGGCCTGCCGCATCAAGGACCCGAGCCTGCACAACTGGCTGGCCCTCGCGCTGGCCGTGCGCGGCGAAGGCATCTCCGATTTCCCGATCTGCAACAAGAGTTTCAACCTCTCCTACTGCGGGCACGACCTTTGACGCGGCCCGCCCGGAGAAGAGGCCCGGCAGGGCGCACCGCCACCGCGGACCGTCCGCCGGAACGAACCGAAAAAAAATAGACCGAACATGCTGTTTCCCAAGATACGCGTTCTACGCAGCCACGGCCGGCAGGCCATTCCGGACCTCGACACCGTGGAGCTGACCCCCAAATTCCGGGGACGTCCCGTCCTGACGGCTCCCTGTGACGACCAGACGGCGGAAGCCGTCGGACGCGCCGCGCAGCGGTGTCCCACGGGCGCGCTCTCCGCGCAGCCCTTCGCGCTCGACCTGGGGCGCTGCCTCTTCTGCGGCGAGTGCGCCCGCATCGCGCAAAGCGCGATACGCTTCACGAACGACTACCGCATCGGATCGCCCGTGCGCGAGGGTCTCGTCGTCCGCCCGGGGCAGGAGCGCATCCCGTTCGACGCCGCACAGGTGCGGCCCGAGATCCGCCGGTTTTTCGCCGAAGCGCTCCAGTTGCGCGAAGTCTCGGCCGGCGGCGACGCCTCGGTGGAGATGGAGCTGGGAGCCACGGGCAACGTCAATTTCGACCTCGGCCGCCACGGCATCGGATTCACCGCCTCGCCGCGCCACGCCGACGGCGTGGTCGTCTCGGGACCCGTCACGCGGAACATGGCCGAGGCGCTCGAAATCTGCTACGACGCCGTCGCCGAACCGAAGGTGCTCGTCGCCTGCGGCACGGAGGCCTGCTCGGGCGGGCTGTTCGCCGCGAGCCGCGCCATAGACCGCTCGTTCTTCGACCGTCACCGGGTCGATCTCTGGCTGCCCGGCGCACCGACTCACCCGATGGTCTTCATCGACGGCATCCGCACGCTGCTGGGCAGAAAAAAACGGGAATAAGTCATGGAGCGGACCACTCTTTTCGAACTCTTCCGCAGCTTTTTCAAGATCGGACTGTTCACCTTCGGGGGCGGCTACGCGATGGTTCCGCTCATCGAGGCCGAGATCATCGAACGGCGCCGCTGGCTGCCGCAGGGGGAATTTCTGGACCTGCTGACGCTGGCGCAATCCTCGCCCGGACCCATCGCCGTCAATACGTCGGTCTTCATCGGCTACAAGGTCCGCGGACTGCGGGGCGCCGTGGCGGCCTCGCTGGGGGCCGTGCTGCCGTCGTTCCTCATCATCCTGATCGTGGCGATCTTCTTCGCGGGCATCCGCCACAATCCGGTGGTGGACGCCGCCTTCAAGGGGATGCGCCCGGCCGTCGTGGCGCTGATCGTCGTGCCGGTCTTCTCGCTGGCCCGGGGCATGCACCCGGCGCTCATGGCCGTCGCGGTCCTCGCGGCGCTGGCCGTCTGGGGCCTGGGCTGGTCGCCCGTGCTGCTCATCGCCGCCGGAGCCGCGGCCGGCATCGGATGGACGCTCACAATCGGTAAACGCCTGCACAAATGATCTACCTGCAACTCTTCCTCTCGTACCTCAAGATCGGGTTCTTCGGATTCGGCGGCGGCTACGCCATGCTGGCGCTGATCCAGAACGAGGTGGTCGTCCGCCACGCGTGGATGACCAACACCGAATTTACGGATATCGTGGCCGTGAGCCAGATGACCCCCGGCCCCATCGCCATCAACTCGGCGACCTACGTGGGCTACACGGTCGGGGCGCAGGCGGGCGACAACCCGTTCTTCGGCATCCTCGGCTCTGCGATCGCCACCTTCGCCGTCTGCCTGCCGTCGCTGACGGTCATGCTCGTCCTGACACGCTTCTTCCTGCGCCTGAAGGGCAATGCCGTCCTGGCGGGAGCCATGTCGGGCATGAAACCCGTCGTCATCGGCATGATCGCTTCGGCAGCCCTGCTGCTCATGTTCCCCGCCTCGCACGAGGGCGAGAGCTTCATCGACGGCTGGAGCTGGGCGATCTTCGGCCTCTGTGTCGTCGCCTCGGCCCGCAAGGTCAATCCCATCCTGCTGATCCTTCTCTCGGCCGCCGCGGGCATCGTGATCTACCATCCTTTCTGCTAACACCCGTCGCCATACTTCCCGAGAGATCGCGATACGTATGCCGTATTGCGGTTATTGTCATGCATCACAGCCATATCAAAAATATCGATCTATTGCTTAATAAGCAACGCCCATAATAATAAAATATTAATTTTTTTGCATACTAGAAATATTTTATATATCTTTACTGCAAACTACCTGGTATAATAGCACCATATAGTTTGCAACCCAATTCTAATTTTACTTAAAATTTCACTCCTATGAAAAAACATCTATTTTTTGCGGGTATCGCATTGCTAACAGCCGCAACTCTCGTTACCGGACACATAACCTCGCACAACAAAAACGATTCATTATTCTTTACTAATGTCGAAGTGCTGGCCAACAACGAATATGGCTCAACAACAGTAACCTGTTATTGCTCCTACAATAATTGCTGGTTCTGGAATTGCAATACTGTTTATCACTGCAACTATCCTATATGCGAAGAGGTATCATCCGATGAAGCCTTCGACAAAGGACAATGTACACTCTATTCAATGTAATCAACAGGCCCGACCTATGTCTATATATCCGAACAAATTGACAATATACCTGTCAATTATATCCATCTTCGCAGGATGTTCTCGCAATTCCGAACTGATCCGGCATACTCCGATTCCTGCCCCCATCCTCTTGGCGCACGAATCGCGGACTGTCGGTACAGATCTGCTTCTGCCGACCAAAATATTCCTTCACAAGGACAAGTTGATCATTTTCGAACAAGTTAAAAACGACATGTTCAAAGTTTTCGATCCGCAGACATTCGAGCACCTCTATTCATTCGGAAACATAGGCCGGGCCAATAACGAAATATCCGTCCGTCCAAACAATGATGCCGTTATCGTGTCGGATCGACAGGTCGAAATATACGACGTCGGAAAACTCAAAACAATCGAGTTCGGGGATTCTTCTGCCTCAATCATAAAAACAATTCCCATTCCGTTCCAAAAAGACGACTATCCGATCAACCGACTCAAGAAAATCAATGATTCGCTATATTATTTTGACCGAATGTATCGGGAAAAGGATCGGAGCGAATTCGTAAAACTGAATATCGCAACACGAGATCGACACTATTTCGGTTACTATCCGAATTGGTGCACGAATCGTCTCTCCGATACGGACAAATACAGGTTGTATTTAAAATCGACCCAATACAATGAAAAACAAGACAAAATAGCAGCTTTCTACTATCTGTATCCAGTTCTTAAAATCATCGACGCTTCCACCGGAATCTGCTCTGCGGAGATTCACATCGACGGTCTGTCGGATTTTTCATTCCGTAATGCCGACAAAGAAAAGATACTTTTCACCGAACCATTCGTCACAGACGACCGCATTTACGTAATGTGGGCCAACATCGTAAAAAACGAAGTCGGAAAAAAAGGGACCGACTTCACCCCTTCCATTTTCGTATTCGACTGGAAAGGGAACCTAACAACCAATTATCAACTTGACAAACCGGTTATCGCTTTCACCGTCTCGGAGGAACTCGGCAAGATTTACTGTACTTCACTCGAAGAAGGCAACATCATCTACGAATATAATCTTCCACCCTTAGACAACAGTAACTTCGCGCCGCAAACGACAGAACATGTAGAAACGGCCTATTACACGATCGAGTTGCCCGAGACTTACGCCACGACGTCAAAGCAACCCGATGCAATCACTCTATTCAAGGGTTATTACGGAAACGTCAATTATTTCGCGCCCCAACGAACTCAGGAAGGATTGACCGAAGGCCGATTCTCGGGAACGGTTTGTATCGGTCTTTTCGAACCCTCGGAGAAAGCAGACCCGAATGCGACGCCATTCGACCACGAGGATGGAACAATCGGGAAAAGCACGTTCTTCGTCAATGACATCGAAACGGAACGACTCATTCAGACGACAACGGTCGAAGAGAATGGAAACATTCAAGCAATTTACCATGCAACATACCGATTTTCAATCGAAAATACTCGCATCCGTCTAACCGTAACACACATGCGAAACGATTTCGAGGAACCCGAGCAAAAACAGATGATACGACATATACTCGAATCGTTCCGGCTAAAGCAACACCTCAATCATTGATTACAAAAATATACGACTATGCAATATAAAACTATTTTATTGGGAATATTGCTTTTAGCGACCAGTTGCACCCGTTTAAAATTGGAAAAAGAGCTTGAACTTTTTACTCAAACAGAAATTCAGCTTCCGAAAAATCTGGCTATTGTACAAAACGGAGCATTCCAGGATTTATCTTTTGACATACCGAAGCATCCCATCAAACTCATAATCTACTACAGTCCCGAAAGTTGTTCATCCTGCCAAGCCGCTCATTTATACAAGTTAGAGCAATTGTTCTGTTATAAATCAGACAAACATCTTTTTACACCAATGATTATTATGTCTCCCGATGAACAACAATACGCATTAACATTAAAATTACTCAAAAGTCAAACAAATTCATTTCCTGTATACCTTGATCGAAAAGACGAATTTCGTCAATTGAACCCCAATTTACCTAAAGATACCCGCTTTCATACATTCCTATTGGATCGGCATAATCATATCGTTCTCATCGGAGATCCGCTTCTTAATACCGACATGTGGAAACTATTCGAATCAACTCTAAACAATATGCTTTCCCATAATGGCGAATATATTCCGGAAAAGTAATATTTCATCAAAATACGACAAACTCAGCATGCCCCAAGCACGAGCGCGCCGCCCGTGAGCAGCAACAGGAGGAACGCCGCGAGGAAGGCCAGGCCCAGAATGGCCAATAGCGTGCCGATACAGCCCCAGCGGCGGTCGCCGCCCGGCAGCGGATCGGTCAGCAGAGCGACGATAAGCCCCACGAGGGGCGTGAAGATCAGACTGATGAGAAAGGCCCAGCCGAAACCGATCCTGCGGCTGCTGCCGATGATGCCCACCAGCACGGAGAGCAGGCATCCGCTCAGGATGCCGAATACCACGGTAAGTATGCCCATATCGCAATCGTTTTAGTCGTTTTCAAATCCCGGCGGCAATTCCCGGCCGCCCCTCTTCGCCTGTCAGACGAACGCCCGATGCAGCAACACCCAGAAAAGAAACCGGGCGAACGAGCCGGCAAGCGCCATGAACGCCGTCGTGCGGGGCCGCACGCGGTAGATTCCCAGCGCGATCATGAAGACCACACCGATCACCGGAGCCCAGAAAAACGGCGCGAGCCACACACCGAAACGATCTACGCGCACCTTCTGCTTCTCCAGCGTCTCCGGCCGCACCCCGAACCAGCGCCCGAGCCACTCCCACCGGGCGTACCATCCGAGCCAGTAGGAGGTCATGGCTCCGAGCCAGTTGCCCACCGCCGCCACGACGAGGCACACCGCCGGGTCGGCCTTCGCGGCGAGCATTCCGATCAGCAGCACGTCCGAACTGAGCGGCAGCACCGTCCCTGCCAGAAACGTGCCGAGAAAAAGGCCCAGATAGCCCAGATCGAGCAGCCACTCCATCGCTATCGCACGAAACGGTAATAGGTTCCCAGCGGCAACTGCTTCCCGCCGCGGTCCGTGAAACACAACTCGCCCCACTGCTCCTCGCCGGGCGCGCCGAACGCCTGCCGGACGGCTGTCCGGGCCAGCGTCGGGGAGAGCCCCATCGAGTAGAGATTGAGTACGAGAAACGCCCCCGCGGGCTCCAGCAGCCGCGCACAATGCTCCAGCATCTCGCAGATACCCTCCTCGAGCACCCATTTCTCGCCGTTCGCACCGCGTCCGTAGGCCGGCGGGTCGAGGACGATGCCGGCATAGCGGTTGCCGCGGCGCACCTCGCGCTGCACGAATTTCAGCGCATCCTCCACGATCCAGCGCACCCCGTCCAGCCCGCTCCGCTCCATGTTCTCGCGCGCCCAGGTCACCACCTGCCGCACCGAATCCACGTGCGTCACCTCGGCCCCGGCCGCCCGGGCCGCGAGCGTCGCGCCGCCCGTATAGGCGAACAGGTTCAGCACCTTCGGCGCGCCTTCCGCCCGCTCGCCGCTCCCCGCGGACGCACCGCCGCCGGCCAGCGCCCGGCATCGGTCGTAGATGAAATCCCAGTTGGCGGCCTGCTCGGGAAAAATCCCGACGTGCTTGAACGACGTCAGCGCCAGTCGCATCCGGAGGCGCATCCCCCGGCCGGCATACTCCACCGTCCAGCGGTCGGGCATACCGGGCGCAAGGCGCCACTCGCCGCGCTCCTCGCTGCGTCCGTCGCGTCTGAACGAAGCGTCGGCCCGCCGCCACTCCGCCTCCGGCAGCGACCGCCGCCAGATGGCCTGCGGCTCCGGACGGCGCGTGACGAAGCGGCCGAAACGCTCCAGTTTCTCGAAATCGCCCGTATCGAGCAGTTCGTAATCCCCGAATGCGGGGGTCAGTTGCATTTGCATAGTTTCCGAAAATCAAAAAACGCCCTCCGCCCCGCAAGGCGGAAACTTCCGCCCGCTCTCCGCTCCGGCGAGCGGAGGAGGCAAACGGAGGAAGAGAGGGCCGTACCACGGCATGCGGCCGGACGAGGAAAACGCCCGGCCGCACCGCACCGGCCTATTTCACCACCGGCTTCAGCCGGAACCGGAACGTATAGTCCCCGTAGGGAAGCCTGTACCGCTCTTCGGGCAGGCGGCCCCACGAATCGACGCAGCCCAGTCCCGACTGGCGCAGTTCGAAGTTCACATGCGTCCGGCCGTCCGGCTGAAGCGGTCCGGAGTGCTGCTGCGGCGGAAAATTCGAGACGTCGAGCGCGGCCGTCGAATAGGGCAGCGCCGAAGCCGAGAAGGGTGCGTCGGAGACGATCTCCAGCCCCGATCCCGACGAATCGAGCACCTGCCACCAGCGCACGTCGCACTTCGTGCCCGACTCCTGCGGCCGCACGTACTCGTCGTGGTACTGGTCGGCCACCCGCTGCGCGTACAGTCCCAGGTCGGCCGACGAGAGGCGGTCCGCATAGTTCTCGTGCGCCCCGCGGCCGTAATAGCGGATGCGGTCGTAACGCGCCGGCATCTCCATCGTCATTCCGAACCGGAAGAGGTGCGGAGCCTCCTCCGCCCCGGCCTCCATCCGCTCCTCGACGGTCATCGCGCCCGCACCGTCGATCCGGTACACGAGCGTCAGCGAAGCGCCGGTTCCGGGCAGCGAGTAGCGCGCCGTCACGACGGCCCCGGCCTCCGCCTGCCGCGCCTCGAACGATTCGAGCTTCATCTCCGGATTCTTCCACACGCCCTGCCTGCGGTCGAGCGCGGCCCCGAGGTCGTTCTCCGTCGGTGCGCGCCAGAACTGCGGACGCAGCGAGGCGCCTTCGGCCAGCAGCTCGCGGCCGTCCGTGCAGTAGCGCGAGAGGAACCCGTCGCGCGAGAAGAAAGCCGTCCAGCGGTCGCCCTCGACGCGCGTGCCGCGCTCCCACCGGGACACCCGCACGGTCCCCTCCGAAACCGTATCCGAACCGAAATGCGCTCCGAAATCGTACTCCCGCACGACGAACTGCTGCCGCGCCACCGCGAACCCGGCGTCGAGCAGCGGTTCGGAGTTCTTGAGCCGGTAGGCCACGTTCACCAGCACCTCGCCGGCTCCGGCGGGGAAATCCGCCGCCGAGAAGCCCAGCGCGTATTCGCGGCGCTGCTGCGGCGCCACATCGAGATCGGACACACGCCCCTGCCGGACCGTGCGGCCGTCGGCCACCACCTGCCACTCCAGCTCGCAGTTCTCCAGCGAGCGGAAGAAATTCTCGTTATAGACCCCGACACGGCCCTGCTCCAGCGCGACGGGCTCGGTCCACACCGACTGATACTGCCGCTGCACCTCGCGGGCATGCGGATGCCACGTGCGGTCGGGCGCGACGATACCGTTGCAGTTGAACGAATTGTCCGTCGCGTCGTAATCGTTGAAGTCGCCGCCGTAACGAAACGACACGCGGCCGTCCGGCTCGTAGTGCGCCAGCCCCTGGTCCACGAAGTCCCAGATGAATCCGCCCTGGTAGGCGGGGTATTTGCGCACGAGGTCCCAGTAGAGGTCGAACCCGCCCAGCGAGTTCCCCATGGCGTGCGCGTATTCGCACTGGATGAGCGGTTTGTCCGGATTCGACTCGCAGTACTCCCGGCAGCGCCCGTAATCCCAGTACATCGGGCAGACAATGTCCGTATAGGGCGAACCCTCCTCCGTCTTGTAGCCGATCGCCTGCTCGTACTGCACCGGACGCGACGCGTCGTACTCCTTCACCCAGCGGTAGGAGGCCTCGAAATTGGGCCCCATGCCCGCCTCGTTGCCCAGCGACCAGACGATCACCGAGGGATGGTTCTTGTCGCGCAGCACCATCCGGCTGCTGCGCTCCACGTGCGCCTTCGCATAGGCCGGGTTCTTCGCCAGCGTGCTTTCGCCGTATCCCATGCCGTGCGACTCGACGTTGGCCTCGTCCACGACATAGAGCCCGTAACGGTCGCAGAGGTCGTACCACTGCGGGTCGTTCGGGTAGTGGCATGTGCGCACCGCGTTGATATTCAACTCCTTCATGATGCGTATATCCTCGATCATCCGCTCACGGCTCACGGCATATCCCTTCAGGGGATCCATCTCGTGACGGTCGGCGCCCTTGATCAGCACGGGCTGCCCGTTCACGAGCAGCTGCCCGCCGCGAATCTCCACCGAGCGGAATCCGACGCACTGCGTGACGGTCTCGGTCACCCGGCGGCCGTCCGACACGGCGATTTCGAGCGTATAGAGGTTCGGCTCCTCGGCCGACCATTTCGCGGGACCGGCCACGTCCAGCTCCGCGGAGGCTGCGCCGTCGCGGGGTTTCAGCGTTCCGGAAGCCACCTCCGCACCCGCCGCGTCGCGCAGCGTCAGCGCGAGGGATTTCACCTGCGGCGTGGTCCGCGTCTCCACGGCCAGCACGGCGTCGCGGTAGTCGGCGTCGAGCCCGGTCGTGACGCGCACGTCCTCGAGGTGCGCCCTGTCGCGCGCCACCAGCTCCACGCTGCGGGCGATGCCCGACAGCCGCCAGAAGTCCTGATCCTCCAGATACGTGCCGTCCGACCAGCGGTAGATCTGCAGCGCGACGAGGTTCTCGCCCGGCCGGAGGTACTTCGTCACGTCGAACTGCGCCGCCAGCTTGCTGTCCTCGCTGTAACCGACGAAGCGGCCGTTGATCCAGACGTAAACGTTCGACGTGGCGGAGCCGATCGAAAGCGTGACCTGCTTCCCGGCCCAGCCGGCCGGCACGTCGAACGTGCGGCGGTAGGAACCCACGTGATTCTCGGTGTCGGGGACGTGCGGCGGATCGTTCCGGAAGTTGCCGCGCCATGCGTAGCCCACATTGACATAGACCGGATCGCCGTATCCGTTCAGCTCCCAGATTCCCGGCACGGGCATCGTGTCCCATGCGCTGTCGTCGTAATCCGTGCGCCAGATGCCGTCGGGCCGCTCCGTCGCGTGGCGCACCCATTTGAAACGCCACACGCCGTCGAGCGACAGCCGCTCGCCCGCCTCGAACGAGGAGCGCATCGGCAGCCGGTTCACGGCATTGACCTCCGGATCGCGCCATTCGGTCCACGTCTGCGCCGCAGCGCTCCATGCAAAGCCCGTCAGGAACCACGCCGTCAGGGCCAGGATTCGTCTTTTCATGACTTTTCGGTTTTATTCGGTTTCAGGTTCGTTCCGTCCGTATCGGAGGTGCAGTCCACGAGGCTCATCTCGCACCGCCGGCAGTCGAAATCGAGCCGGTAGCGGTGCCGGCCGCGTTCGAGCCACAACCCGCCCCGCAGGCGGGGATTTTCGCGCAGGCATTCGCCGATCTCGCGGCGGATGCAGTAGGCCGAGCGCAGCACCGTACGGCCCGCGGTCGTCGGCGCCAGGTCCAGCCCCCGCTCGATCCGCAGCACCCCGTGGTCGCGGTAAAAGGCCTCGGCCAGACGGTTGGTCACGTTCTCCTCGGCCGTGAGGCATTCCGAAGGGTAACGCGCCGCGGGATCCTCGGCGAGAATCCGGTGTTCGGGCACCCGGGCCCGCCGCATCTCCGCGAGCCGTCCGAGCGCCTCGCGGCGCAACCCGGCCACGAGCGACGCGGGGGCGAATCGTTCCGCGCCCCGCACCTCGACCCCGCGCACGGAGAAGATCGTGTCGCCGCTGCGGGCGGCCTGCCGCCGCAGCGCCTCGGCATTGGCCTCCGGATCGTGCGCCGGGCCGAGCTCCACGCGCCGCGACGCCGAGGCCGCGATCCCCTCGCAGTCCGTATAGGTCAGGCGCAGCTCCCCGGCCGAGACCTCCGCGAGCGCCGTGACGGGAATCACCCGCCGCGTGCGGCTGCGCTCGACCCGGAGCGTGAAGGCCCTGTCGTAGTTGCGGAAAACCTCCGCGCCCGGAACGATTCCCTTCATGCGGCGGGGCACGATGCGTCCGCCCTCCGCCGCATTGACGTTCGTGCCGACGAGGCCTCCGGGCGTAACGAAACAGATGCCGTCCCCGGCCGCCAGCGTCCGGCCCTCCGCCGCGTCGAGCCGAAAAGCGCCCCGCTCGACCCGGACGACACGGCCGATGCGCTCGCCCACGGCCTTCGGCGTGTCGAACGACGCCACGCCGGCGCACCGTCCCGCGAAGAAGTATTCGGATTCGCCGCGCGTGAAGCTCTTGGCCGTGTCGGGCGTGAAGTCCGGGACGCTCTCGCCCACGGAGGCCCGTCCGAGACGGGGCCGGGCGGCCAGCGCCTCGTCCGTCGCCCGGCGGTAGAAGGCCACCACGTTGCGGATGTAGTTCACGTCCTTGAGGCGCCCCTCAATCTTGAACGACGTGACGCCCGCATCGAGCAGTTCGCCCAGATGCGCCGACAGATTCATGTCGCGCACCGAGAGCAGGTGCTTCCCCGCGATATAGGTGTGTCCGCGGCCGTCCGTCAGGTCGTAGGTGAGCCGGCAGGGCTGGCTGCATGCGCCGCGGTTGCCGCTGCGCGCGGACATCGACCGCGACAGGAAGCAGCGGCCGCTGTACCCCACGCAGATCGCCCCGTGCACGAAGCACTCCACCTCGGCCCGCGTCGCGCGGCAGATCGCGCGGATTTCGTCGAGCGAAAGGTTCCGCTCCAGAATGACGCGCGCGAACCCCGCCTCGCCCAGGAACCGCGCCCCTTCGGGCGTGCGGTTCGACACCTGCGTCGAGGCATGCAGCTCGACCGGAAGATCCATCCGCCGCAGGGCCATGTCCTGCACGATGAGCGCATCGACCCCCGCGGCGATCAGCTCGCGCGCCTGCCGTTCGGCCTCCTCCAGCTCGTCGTCCCAGAGGAGCGTGTTGAGCGTGGCGTGCACCCGCACGCCGTAACGGTGGGCGTATCCGACCGCACGGGCGATCTCTTCCGCCGCATTGCCCGCGGCCTGCCGAGCCCCGAACTTCGCGCCGCCCATGTAAACGGCGTCGGCCCCGTAATCCACGGCGGCCACGGCCGAAAGGTAGTCCCTGGCCGGTGCGAGCAACTCGACGGTTTTCCTGCGAAGGCTTTCCATAGATGAAACAAAGGTAAAGTTTTTTCACGAAATTCGGCGCATTCCCGCCCGGAATCGCCGCTTCCGGGACGCGGAAAAGCGAAAGAACGCTCCGGGCGGCCGCCGGAAAGAGCCGCGGCGCGCCGCAGGAAAAAATTCGCCGCGCGCACGCGCAACATTGCCCCGAATTTACTATTTTTGCATCCCGTAACGCGCATATTCAAAAACCGAGAGATACTATGCTTACAATCAAGCAAATCCGCGACGACATGCAGGCCGCCGCACGCCGTCTGGCGAAGAAGGGCGTGGACGCCGCGCCCGTCATCGAAAAGATCGTCGCCCTGGACGACCGCCGCAAGGCCATCCAGGTCGAGCTGGACACGACGCTCGCCGCCCAGAACAAGGCCGCCAAGGAGATCGGCGCGCTGATGGGCCAGGGCCGCCGCGACGAGGCCGAGGAGCGCAAGCGCTTCGTGGCCGACCTCAAGGAGAAATCCTCGCGCCTGCAAGCCGAATCGACCGACGTGCAGCAGGAGTTGCAGGCGGCGCTGGTGACGCTCCCGAACTTCCCCGCCGACATCGTGCCCGAAGGCCGGACGGCCGAGGACAACCTCGTGGTGAAGCTCGTGGAGAACTACACCGCCCTGCCCGAGAATCCGCTGCCCCACTGGGAGCTGGCGAAGAAATACGACATCATCGACTTCGATCTGGGCGTGAAGCTCACCGGCGCGGGATTCCCCGTTTACAAGGGCAAGGGCGCACGGTTGCAGCGCGCGCTGATAAACTACTTCCTCGACTGCAACACGCGGGCGGGGTATCTCGAGGTCGAGCCGCCGATCATGGTGAACGAAGCCTCGGGCTTCGGCACGGGCCAGCTGCCCGACAAGGAGGGTCAGATGTACCACGCCACGGTCGATAACTTCTACATGATCCCCACGGCCGAAGTTCCCGTGACGAACATCTACCGCGACGTGATCCTCGACGAGAAGGATTTTCCCGTGAAGATGACCGCCTACACGCCCTGCTTCCGCCGCGAGGCCGGCTCCTACGGCAAGGACGTGCGCGGCCTGAACCGCCTGCACCAGTTCGACAAGGTGGAGATCGTGCAACTGTCGCTGCCGGAGCGTTCGTACGAGGCGCTCGACGGCATGGTGGCCCATGTCGAGGGCATCGTCCGCTCGCTCGGCCTGCCGTACCGCATCCTGCGGCTGTGCGGCGGCGACATGTCCTTCACCTCGGCGCTCACCTACGATTTCGAGGTCTACTCCGAGGCGCAGAAGCGCTGGCTGGAAGTCTCCTCGGTCTCCAACTTCGAGTCGTTCCAGGCCAACCGCCTGAAGCTCCGCTACCGCGACGCCGAGAAGAAGATCCGTCTGGCGCACACGCTCAACGGCTCCTCGCTGGCCCTGCCGCGCATCGTGGCCGCGCTGCTCGAAAACTTCCAGACGCCCGAAGGCATCCGCATTCCCGAAGCGCTGGTTCCCTACACGGGATTTGATATTATCGAATAAGTTTCATATATTTGTCGGACACAAACACACACTTTAACAATAAATCTTTACAGCAATGGCTTACAAAATCACCGACACCTGCGTCGCTTGCGGAACCTGCATCGGCGAATGCCCCGTCGAGGCCATCTCGGCCGGCGATATCTACGTGATCGACCCGGACAAGTGCATCGACTGCGGCACGTGCGCAGGCGTCTGCCCGAGCGAGGCGATCGTATCGGAGTAACGACGACGACGTAAAATCCGACAACAGCCGCTCCGGGGACCTTCCGGAGCGGCTGTTTTTACGGTCCGCCCCGAAAAACACCGCCATGATCCGCACGATCTGCCTCGCGGCCGCCCTGCTCGCGGCGGCCTGCACCCGCCCGACGGATGACCTGGAACACCGCCTCGACGAGGCGCTGAAGGGCCGCCGCGCCCGGATCGGCGTCGCCGTCCGCACACCCGACGGCCGCACGATCCGCCGCGGAGACGTTCCGCTGCCGCTGCTGAGCGTCTTCAAGGTTCCCGTGGCCCTGGCCGCCCTCGACCGTGCCGCACGCGAACGCATGCCCCTCTCGGCTCCGTTCGACGTAGGTCCCGAACGGCTCGACGGCAATACGTACAGCCCGATGCGCGACTCGCTGCCGCCCGAAGGAGGCACGGTGACGCTCGCCGGCCTGATCCGGTACAGCATTTCGCTGAGCGACAACATCGCCTGCGACCGGCTGCTCGATTTCGCCGGAGGCCCCGCAGCCGTGGAGGAGTACCTCCGCGGGGCGGGCATCGGAGGATTCCGCATCGCGGCCTCCGAACGCACGATGCACCGCGCGACGGAAAACCAGCACCTCAACACGGCCCCGCCGTCGGCCGTCTGCGAACTCTTCGCCCGCCTGCTGCGGGGCGGACTGCTCCCCGCGGAATACGACGCACTGCTCCGCAGCGCACTGGAGGAGGCCCCGACCGGAGCGAACAAGCTCCGTGCGGGACTGCCCGGCAACGTCCGCCTCGGCCACAAGACCGGCTCCTCGGACCGCACGGCCGAAGGCGTGCGCATCGCCGACAACGACGCGGGCTACGTCCTGCTGCCCGACGGCCGGAGCTACTGTGTCGCGGTCTTCGTCACCGACTCCCGCGAGACGGACGGAACGAATGCCGCCATCGCCGCCGAAATCTCCCGTGCGGCCTACGAATGTTTCACCCGAAACGACCCGTAACGAAATGAACGAACTCGAAAAGATGCGGGCGGGACTCTGGCTACACGCCGTCTGTCCGCCCATCGGCGAGGCCCTGCGCCGGACCGAGGAACTGGTCTTCACGCTCAACGCCCTGCCGCCCTCGCGGCGCGAGGAGCGCGAAGCGATTCTGAAACGGCTTTTCGGCCGGGTCGGCCGGAACTGCTGTCTGCACAGCCCGTTCCATTGCGACTTCGGGGAGAGCATCTCCATCGGCGACGACTTCGTGGGGAACTTCGGCCTCACGATCCTCGACGAAGCGCCCGTCACGATCGGCGACCGGGTGCTGATCGGCCCCAACGTGGGTATCTACACCGTGAACCACGCCCTGCTGCCCGACCAGCGGGCCGAAGGGATCATGCGCTCGCTGCCCGTCACGATCGGCAACGACGTCTGGATCGGCGGCCATACGGTCGTAACGCAGGGGGTCGCCATCGGCGACGGCACGGTGATCGGCGCAGGAAGCGTCGTGACGCGCGACATCCCCGCCGGGGTCGTCGCCGTGGGCAACCCCTGCCGCGTCGTGCGGCCCGTCACCGAGGCGGACCGCATCGCCGAAGTCTTTTAGGGCAGGCCGCCTATTCGTACAACAGATACTTCGCCCGCAGTGCGGTAAAACGCGCGACGTCCTCCTGCCAGCGGGCGCGGATCTCCTCGTCGGAAGCTCCGGCGCGGATCATCGGGCGCACCCACCCCACGCCGACGAGCTTCTCGAACATCGGGGTGAAGAACTCCTCGCCCAGCGCCTCCAGATCGCGGTAGGCGTCGATCACATAGCGCAGCGAGAAACCCACCCCGCGCGCCTCGCCCAGCGGCATGCCGCTCAGATCGACGCCCCGGCACACGCGCCCTTCGAGCGGCGGGTGCTTGGCTCCGGCTGTCGGACGGGGCGTGAAGGAGAACTCCCGCCCGCGCATATCCGGATGACCGTAAACCTCGAACGGCCGGTCCGTGCCGCGTCCGAGGCTCACGACCGTCCCCTCGAAGGGGCACAGCGAGGCATAGAGGTAAACGGCGCGCTGCGTCGGCAGGTTGGGCGACGGCGCCACGGGCAGCCGGTATTCGGTGGCATGGGTATAGCCGCGGCACGGGACGACGGTCAGATCGCACGGCGCGGCCCAGCCCTCTCCCACGGCCATGCGGGCGATCTCGCCGAGCGTCATGCCGTGCAGCACGGGGATCGGCAGCGCCCCGACGCCCGAACGGTACTTCATGTCGAGCACGGGACCGTCCACCCGCCCGCCGTTGGGATTCGGACGGTCCAGCACGATCACCCTGCGCCCGGCGGCGGCACAGGCGTCCATCATCCGCAGCATGGTGATATGGTAGGTGTAGAACCGCAGCCCCACGTCCTGCATATCGACCACCAGGACGTCGAACGTGCGCATCGTCTCTCCGGAAGGACGGCCCGACCCGCCGTCGTAGAGCGACCGGATCGGAATGCCCGTCCGCGGGTCCTCCGAATCGCCCACACGCTCCCCGGCGTCGGCAGCGCCGCGGAACCCGTGCTCGGGCGAGAAGATGCCCGTCACGCGGAATCCTCTTCCGTGCAGCAGATCGACCAGATGGACCCTCCCGGAGGCGTCGGCGCCCGGCGCACCGGGCATGTCGGCCACGGAGGTCTGATTGGCCAGCACCGCCACGCGACGCCCTTCGAGCAACGGGAAATAGGCCGTGGTGTCGGTCATCCCGACCCGCGGCTGCGCCAGAACGGCCGGTGCGGCCAGCAGCGCACACACGGCCAGACAACAGAATATCCGACGTTTCATAGGCTTTTACGGATTTTTCGCTCTTCGCTAATACAACGGTCTCCGGGGGACAGCCGCCCGGAGATCAGGGATTCTCCACGAAATGAACCGGATGCCGGTCCCAGTATTTCCGGTAGGTCTCATTCTCCCGGCCGTTCAGATCGAGCTGGTACATCCGGAAGGTCACCGGACGGTTCTTCGGCTGCCACAGCTCCTCGTACGAGTAGCGGTAGGTCATGCCGACGGCCCGCATCACGGCTCCGCTCCGCGGATTGTTCACGTCGTGCGTCGCCGTGACATACGGCGCGCCCGTCCGCTTCAGCCGTGCGATCACCGCCCGGCAGGCTTCGGTGCAGATGCCACGGTTCCAGAACGCCCGTCCGAGGGCGTATCCCAGATCGCGGCTGTCGTCGCCGCTCACATGCACGCAGCCGACAGGCTCCGGCCTTCCCTTCAGGCAGACCGCATAGTAAAGTCCGCCCTGCCGGACCCCAGTCGCCGATATACCGCAGGTAGCGCTCCGCCTCCGCCGCATCCCGCAACGGAAACATCGGCAGGAACTCATTGACCTCCGGATCGCCCAGGAAGGCGAGCAGCGCCTCTGCATCCTCCCCGGAAAAACGCCGCAGCAGCAGCCGATCCGTCTCCATGCGATCCGTATCTCCCGCAACCGGCTCCATATCCCTCTCTTATTGCGCCTGCCCGCCGAACTCCATCAGGTAGGCCTTGATGAAGGCGTCCAGGTCGCCGTCCATGACCGCCTCCACGGCCGAGGTCTGCACGCCCGTGCGGTGGTCCTTCACGCGGCGGTCGTCGAAGACGTAGGAGCGTATCTGCGAGCCCCACTCGATCTTCTTCTTCGACGCCTCGAGCGCCTGCTGCGTGGCCATCCGCTTGTCCAGCTCGCGCTGGTAGAGCTTCGACCGGAGGATGCGCATGGCATTCTCGCGGTTCATCAGCTGCGAACGGGTCTCCATGTTCTCGATCAGGAACTCCACCGCCTCGCCCGTGTCGGGGTCCTTGCCGTGGTAACGCAGCCGCACGGCCGTCTCGACCTTATTGACGTTCTGGCCGCCCGCGCCCGACGAGCGGAAGGTGTCCCACTCGATGTCGGCCGGGTTGATCCGTATCTCGATCGTATCGTCCACCGCGGGCGAAACGAAGACCGACGCGAAGGTCGTCTGCCGCTTGTTGTTGGCGTTGAAGGGCGACAGGCGCACCATGCGGTGCACGCCGTTCTCGCTCTTGAGGTAGCCGTAGGCGTACTCGCCCTCGAACTCGAGCGTGCAGGACTTCACCCCCACCTCGTCGCCGGCCTGGTAATCCAGCACCTTGACCTTGTAGCCGTGCGCCTCGCCCCAGCGGGTATACATGCGCAGGAGCATCGACGCCCAGTCGAGCGCCTCCGTGCCTCCGGCTCCGGCGTTGATGTCCAGAATCGCCCCCAGCTTGTCCTCGTCGCGGCGCAGCATGTTGCGCATCTCGAGCTGTTCGATACGTTCCAGCGTCCGGGCATACTGCTCGTCGAGTTCGGCCTCCGTCACCACGCCCTCCTTCACGAAGTCGGGCATCAGTTGCAAGTCCTCGACCTCCTTGCACACGGCGTCGTAGTCCTCGACCCACGCCTTGATCCCCGCCACCTTGCGCAACTGCTCGCGCGCCTTGTCGGGATTCTCCCAAAAATCCGGCTCCTGGGTCTTCTCCTCCTCGTTGCGGAGGTCGATGCGTTTCTGCTCGATGCCCAGACACCGCTCCAGCGCCGCACGGCGCCGCTCCATCTCCTTGATCTGCTCTGCAAGTACCATACGTCAGAATTTCATGTTCAGTTTCCGCGACGCGAACTCCAGGATGAAATCCGCCGTTCCCTCGTCGCCGAAGACCGAGGAGTCGATGCAGAGGTGGTAGGTCGCCGCCGCCCCCCAGGTCTTCGAGCTGTAATAATTGTAGTAACCGGCCCTGCGGGCGTCGCCGCGCTCCATCTGCGCACGCGCCTCGTCGGCCGTGCAGCCCGTGCGCGCGCAGATGCGGCGGATGCGGTCCGCCTCGGAGGCCGAAATGAAGACATCGACCCGCCGCGGGTGCTCGCGCAGAATGTAGTCGGCGCACCGGCCGACGAAGATGCACGACTCGCGTTCGGCCACGTCGCGTATCACGTCGCTCTGGATTTTGAACAGCGCGTCGTTCGACAGCACGCTGGTCACCCCGCCGCAGTCGCCCGCGAAGGGCGAGCGCAGGTAGCCGATCATGGTCGAAAGCACGCTGCGCGACTCCTTCTCGTCGGCCTTCTCGAAGAACTCGGCGCACAGGCCGCTCTGCCTGGCCGCCAGCGTCAGCAGCTCCTTGTCGTAGAGCCGGACGCCCAGCCGCCGGGCGATGATCTCCCCGATGTCCTTGCCGCCGCTGCCCAACTGGCGGCCTATGTTGATTACGAACAGCTCTTTCATGGTCGTCGTTCTGTTTTATTCGTTGGCGGAGCGGGCGGCCATCGCGGCCCGGAATTTCCGCAGTTGATACGTCAGCATGAAGAAGGCCACCACCGTAGCCAGCAGGTCCGACAGGGGCATGGCGCACCACACGCCCCAGCCGCCGCCCCAATCGGTATGGGCCTCGAAGACGCGGGGCAGGAACAGCAGGCCCGGCAGCAGGAAAACCAACTGGCGCGACAGCGACATGAAGATCGCCTTGCCGGCCATGCCGATACTCTGGAAAAAGTTCGTCGCCACCATCTGGAACCCGATGATCGGGAAGCAGAGGAAGACGATGCGCATGCCGTCCGCGGCCAGCCGCACCAGCTCCTCGTCGGTCGTGAAGAGCGACACGGCCAGATGGGGCATGAACTCCCCGACGACGAAGCCCGAGGAGGTGACGCACACGGCGCATACGATCGTCAGCCGCAGCACCTTGAGCACGCGGTCGTACTGCTGCGCGCCGAAATTGTACCCGGCGATGGGCTGCATGCCCTGGTTGATGCCCATGACGATCATGACGAAGATGAACGCCAGGCGGTTCACGATGCCGTAGGCGCCGATCATCAGATCGCCGCCGTAGGTCTTCAGCCCCTTGTTGATCAGGATGACGATGAAACACGCCGTGAGGTTCATCAGAAAGGGCGACATGCCGATAGCCAGCATGTCGCGGACGAGCCGCCGGCGCAGGCGGTAGATGCCCGGCTGGAAGTGCATCAGCTCGCGGCGGTCCGACAGGATGCGGAACTGCCAGACGAGCGACACGACCTGCGCGATCACCGTGGCGATGGCCGAGCCGCGGATGCCCCAGCCGAAGCCGTAGATGAACAGCGGGTTGAGCGCGGTGTTGATGAGCACCGTGTTGATCGTGGCGTACATCGCCTTGCGGGGATTGCCCGAGGCGCGCAGCACGGCGTTCAGCCCCAGATACATGTGCGTCACGACATTGCCCGCGAGGATCACCGACATGTATTCGCGGGCGTAGCCGATCGTGGCATCGCTCGCGCCGAAGAAGTAGAGTATCGGGTCGAGGAACGCCAGCGCGAGCAGGCCGAAGACGGTTCCGATAATCAGATTGAGCACCAGCACGTTGCCCAGCACCAGGCGGGCCGTGTCGTAGTCGCGCTGTCCCAGACGCATCGACACGAGCGTCGCGGCGCCCACGCCCACGAGCGACCCGAAGGCCGCGGCGAGGTTCATCAGCGGGAAAGTCAGCGCCAGACCCGAGATGGCCAGAGGTCCCACGCCGTGACCGATGAAGATGCTGTCCACCATGTTGTAGAGCGACGAGGCGGTCATGGCGACCACCGCCGGCACGGCGTATTGCACGAGCAGCTTCCGGATACGCTCGGTCCCGAGCTCCATCGCCGCCGATTTGAGTTCTGTTGTCGGCATAATTCCTCTTTCGTTTTCTCCTTACCGCGGCACGGCCCGGTCGAGCCGGCCGAACCACTCCCCGTAGAGTTCCGGATCGGTCGCCAGCCCCAGCTCCTCGGTGCAGAACGCCTGCGCCGAAGAGGAGTACCACTGCCGCGAGACGTAGATCGTAAGGCACACCTCGCTGGTCTGCTGCGCCGGGGCGACGAGGAAGCTCATGCGGCGGATTTCGCCCGCCACGGGAACCGCGGCTCCCTCATAGGGCAGCACCTGCCGCGCCACGACCAGCCCCGAGCTCCGGTCCGCCGTCTCGACGAAGCACCCCTCGGCGCGCAGGACCCCGAGCAGCAGCGAGAAGGTCTCCTCCGCGCCGACGGTCATGCGGTGGCGCGTCAGCGAGTCGATTTCCTGCGGCGCCGGCATTCCCGAGCCGACGGCCGTGCCCTGACGCGACTGCATGTAGAACGGGGCCGTGCAGCCGCACGCCCCGACCGCCACGACGGCGGCCGCGAGGTATTTGATCCATCCTCCCATTTCCGAACGACTTCCGCATACGGCGGCCGCGGAAATTCCCGGCCGCCCCTTTCCTACTCCAGTTCCCAGTCCGAACCGTCCTTGCGGTCCTTGACGCGGATTCCGGCCGCCGTGAGTCCGTCGCGGATGCGGTCCGACGCGGCCCAGTCCTTCGCGGCCTTCGCCTCCTGCCGCATGGAGAGCAGCATCTCCACCAGCGGCGTCACGTAGTCGCGCCCGGCGGCCGCACCGGCGGCCTTCTCGTCGCGCAGGCCCAGAATGTCGAACGCATAGCGGTGCACGGTGCGCTTCAGCGCGTCGAGGTCGGCCTCCGAGATCGTCTCCCGCCCGTCGGCGATCTGGTTGATCGTCCGCACCCAGTCGAAGAGCGCCGAAATGACCATCGGCGAGTTCAGGTCGTCGTCCATCGCCGCGCGGCACCGCTCCTCCAGCTCCGCGGGATTCACCGTCGAAGCGGCCGCAGGGCGGAGCTTCTCCAGCGCCTCGATGCCCTTCATCAGGCGGTCCAGCCCTTTCTCGGCGGCCTGCAAGGCCTCGTTCGAGAAGTCGAGCGTCGAGCGGTAGTGGGCCTGCAGGACGAAGAAGCGGATCGTCATGGGCGAATAGGCCTGCGCGAGCAGCTCGTGCGTCCCCGCGAACAGTTCCCCGAGGGTGATGAAGTTGCCCAGCGACTTGCCCATCTTCTGCCCGTTGATCGTAATCATGTTGTTGTGCACCCAATAGCGTGCCGAATCGTGCCCGAGCGCCGCCGTGGACTGCGCGATCTCGCACTCGTGGTGCGGGAACATCAGGTCCATGCCTCCGCCGTGAATGTCGAACCGCTCGCCCAGGTAGCGCATCGACATGGCCGAGCACTCCATGTGCCAGCCGGGGAATCCTTCGCTCCACGGCGAGGGCCAGCGCATGATGTGTTCGGGCGAGGCCTTCTTCCACAGCGCGAAGTCGTAGGAGTGGCGCTTGTCCGACTGCCCGTCCAGTTCGCGCGTGTTGGCCACGATATCCTCCAGATTGCGGCCCGAGAGGCGGCCGTAGCGGTATTTCCCGTTGTACTTCTCGACGTCGAAATAGACCGACCCGTTCGAGACGTAGGCGAACCCGTCGTCGAGAATGCGCCGGATCAGCTCGATCTGCTCGATGATATGGCCCGAGGCGTAGGGCTCGATCGAGGGCGTCTCGACGTTGAGCGCATCCATCGCCCTGTGGTAGCGCTCCGTGTAGTAGTGCGCCACCTCCATCGGTTCGAGCTGCTCGAGCCGTGCCTTCTTGGCGATCTTGTCCTCGCCCTCGTCGGCGTCGTGCTCCAGATGGCCCACGTCCGTCACGTTGCGCACGTAGCGCACCTTGTAGCCCGAAGCCTTCAGGTAGCGGAACAGGAGATCGAACGTCACCGCCGGCCGGGCATGCCCCAGGTGGGGATCGCCGTAAACGGTCGGTCCGCAGACATACATGCCGACGCGCCCGGCCACGAGCGGCTCGAAGGTCTCCTTGCGGCGGGTGAGCGTATTGTAAAGTACGAGTTTGGAATCCATAGCGCTTTTTGAAAAAAATCGTTTCGAACGGGTAAAGTTACGACTTTTTCGCCACATATCGGCCATTTCCCGCCGAAAAAATCCCCTGCGGCGGAGTTTTCCGCACGCACCGCGTAATAAGAATTGGAAGTCCGGCGTTAAATAGCTATATTTGCCGAGATAAACCCGTATCATATACCGTATATGACATTTTTCAAACGCTGGAACAACATCGTCGGATGGGCCGTCTTCGCCATCGCCGCGATGGTCTACCTTCTGACGATGGAACCCGTTTCGAGTCTCTGGGACTGCTCGGAGTTCATCGCCACCTCCTATAAGCTCGAAGTGGGCCACCCGCCCGGAGCGCCGCTGTTCATGATGCTGGCGCGTCTGGCCACGCTCTTCGCCTTCGGCAACCCCGACTACGTGGGCATCGCCGTCAATACGATGAACTCCCTGGCCAGCGCCTTCTGCATCCTCTTCCTCTTCTGGACGATCACCCACCTGGCGCGGCGCATGATGACCCGCGGCGGCGCCCCCTCGCCCGCACAGACATGGGCCGCGCTGGGCGCCGGAGCCGTCGGCGCGCTGGCCTACACCTTCACCGACACCTTCTGGTTCTCGGCCATCGAGGGCGAGGTCTATGCCCTCTCGTCCATGTTCACGGCCCTCGTGGTCTGGCTCATGCTCAAATGGGAGGAGCAGGCCGACCAGCCCCACGCCTCGCGCTGGATCGTGCTGATCGCCTACCTGATGGGCCTCTCGATCGGCGTGCACATCCTCAACCTGCTGACCATCCCCACGCTGGCGTTCATCTACTACTTCCGCACGACCGACCGCGTGACGTGGCGCGGCGTCGCGTGGACGACGCTCGCGGCCGGGGCCGTGCTCGTGTTCATCAACAACATCATCATCCCCTACACGGTCTGGATCGGCGCGCAGATCGACACGCTGGCGGTCAATACGCTGGGGCTTCCGGTCAATTCGGGCATGGTGGTCTTCGCGCTGGCGCTCATCCTCGGACTGGGCTGGGCCTCGTGGAAGGCCCACCGCCGGGGGCGCGTCGTCCTGAACATCCTGCTGCTCTCGACGACGATGATCCTCGTGGGCTTCTCCTCCTACGCCTCGATGACCATCCGCGCCGCGGCCAACCCGCCGATGAACTCCAACAACCCGAACAATCCGCACGCGCTGCTGGCGGTGCTCAACCGCGACCAGTACGGCAGCCGCCCGCTGCTCTACGGCCCCTACTTCTCGGCGCCTCCCGAGGCGCTCGTGGAGAAGGAGGTCACCTACCTCGACGAGGACGGGCGCTACAAGACGGCGCGTATCCCCTCGCACTACACCCACGCCCCGGAATTCATGCACCTCTTCCCCCGCATGTGGGACGCTAACAAGGACGAACGGGAGTACAAACAGTGGGGCGCCTACCGCACCCGCACCGAGATCGCACGCGACGAAAACGGCGAGGCGGTCCGCGACGAGCAGGGGCGTCCGGTGCGGCAGGAGGTGCTCGACTTCGGCCGCAGGCGCACCTATACGGACTCCTACGGCGACACGCGCGCCGTGACCGAACCCACCTTCGGGGAGAACCTCCACTACTTCTTCAACTACCAGCTCTCGTACATGTACTGGCGCTACTTCCTCTGGAACTTCGTGGGGCGCCAGAGCGACATACAGCCCACGCGCACGACGATCACCGACGGCAACTGGCTCTCGGGCATCAAATGGATCGACGAGAAGTACCTCGGACCGCAGGAGAACCTGCCGCGCGAGGTGGCCGGCAACAAGGGCCGCAACACCTACTACTTCCTGCCGTTCCTGCTGGGACTCGTCGGGCTGCTCTACCAGCTCAACCGCGACCCGCGCAACTTCTCGATCGTCATGTGGCTATTCATCATGACGGGTATCGCGCTGGTCTTCTACTTCAACACCTCGCCGGGCGAACCCCGCGAACGCGACTACGTCTATGCCGGCTCGTTCTACGCCTTCTCGATCTGGATCGGCTTCGGCGTGCTGGCCCTGCGCGAACTCTTCGCACGGCTGACCGGGCGCGACACGGCGGCGACCGTCGCCGCAACGGCCGTCTGCATGGCCGTGCCCGCGATTCTGGCGGCCCAGAACTGGGACGACCACGACCGGTCGGGCCGCTACATGGCGCGCGACATCGGCTGGAACTACCTCCAGTCCACGCTGCCCAACTCCATCATCATCAACTACGGCGACAACGACACCTTCCCGCTCTGGAACAATCAGGAGGTCTATGGCGTGCGTCCCGACGTGCGGATCATGAACACCTCCTATCTGGGCGGCGAATGGTACATCGACGAGATGAAGACCCGCGCCAACGACGCTCCGGGCGTGCCCTTCTCGCTGCCCAAGAGCAAATACACCCATACGAACGACTACATCCCGGTACTCGACGCCATCGACCGTCCGGTGGACATCCGCGAGGTGATCGACTTCGTGCGCAGCGAGGATCCGCGGAGCAAGACCGCGCTCTCCGACGGTACGCTGACCGATTACATTCCCTGCAAGCGCATCGCGCTGCCGGTGAACAAGGAGAACGCCATCGCCTCGGGCATCGTGGCCGAGAAGGACCGCGACCAGATGGTGGACACGGTTTACATCAACCTCAAAAAGAACGCGCTGGCCAAGAACGAGCTGATGCTGCTCGACATGCTGGCCAACTTCGACTGGAAACGCCCGATCTACCTCACGCAGGTCTATATCCTGCAGAACTTCGGACTGATGGACTACCTCCAGTTCGACGGCTACGCCTACCGTTTCGTGCCGATCCTCACCCCGGTACGGAACGCCTACGAAATCGGCCGCATCGACCCCGACTACGCCGCGCCGCTGCTGCGCGACAAGTTCCGCTACGGCAACCTCTCGGACCCGGACATCTACTGCGACTACTTCATCCAGTACAATCTCTCGGCCTCGCACGCCCGGGAAGCCTTCGCCCGCGTGGCCAAGGAGCTGTTGCGGCAGAACCGCGTGGAGGAGGGCGTCGAGCTGCTCGACCTGGGGCTCGAACGGCTCCCGACCTCGCAGATCCGCTTCACGGACGCCAACACCTACCCGTTCCTCGAGGCCTACTACGCCGCTTCGGCGCTCGGTGCGCCGGATGCCGCCGGGAAGGGCGACGCCCTGCTGCGCGAATACGCCCGGACGCTCATCGAGTACATCGAGTACTACCTGCAATTCGAGGGGGCGCAGGGCGACATGATCTCGGGTGCGCTCGACGAGAAGCTCGACCAGTTGGGCGACGTTTACTACCTGGCCAGCTACGCCGGACGCCGCGACGTGGTGGCCGAGCTGAACGACTACTACCGTTCGCTGGGCGTCTCGGAAGAAAACCTGCTCGACGCTGGCGACAAGCCCCACGGCGACACGGTGCAGATAGCGCCCGCCGGGGAGTGACCGCCGGGGCGAAACGCCCGGCGGACAGGGCCGCCGGCCAAGCCGGAAAAAGGTTGCAGCCAAAACTGCAACCTTTTTTCATTACGGCCTTTCCGCACCGCCTGCCGCCGGAAGGACGGTCCGAACGCCGGCGGGCGCCGGACGCCGGATGTTCCGCCGCATGCTCCGGACTCCGGACCGGGCAGAAAACAGGACGGTTCCGGGAATCCGGGACCGTCCTGTCTGTCGCCACCGCCCTCGCGGGCACGGAGCACGCGCACGACTACCGCGCTCCGGAACCGGAGGGACCGCCCTGCGGACCTTCCTCCCCGCCGGAGGCCTTGCCGCGCTTATTGTAGAGGAAGCGCTTGATCTTGTGCGTCGGGGTCTTGACGAACTCCTCCTTCTCCTCGACGACCTCCGAGATGCGCGAGAAGCGGCTCACCTTGGCATTCACGAAATCCATGATCTCCTTCTTGAGCTGCTCGGTCTTGGCCTCCCACGCCTCCTTCTGCGTCGCCCACTCCTCGCGCCAGTCGTCGAGCATCGCCTCGATCTCCTCGCGGTTGAAATGCACCAGCGCCACCAGACGCCCCTCGTGCTCGGTGACGATCGAATCGGCGATGCAGACGTGCGAGTTGAGCACGCTCTCGATGTCCTCGGGATAGATGTTCTCTCCGCCCGGGCCGACGATCATGTTCTTCAGGCGGCCCTTGATATAGAGCCACCCGTCCTTGTCGAACTCGCCCAGGTCGCCCGTGCGGAACCAGCCGTCGGGAGTGAACGCTTCGGCCGTGGCTTCGGGATTCTTGTAATAGCCCAGCATGACGCTCGGCGTGAGCGCCACGATCTCGCCCTGGCGCGTCCGGGCATCGACGTTCTCGAGCCGCAGCTCGACGCCCGGCGCCTGCGGTCCGGTCGATCCGAGGCGCACCTGCGCCGGCGCGGCCCCGGCCAGCAGCGGCGCGGTCTCGGTCAGTCCGTAACCGATGGCATAGGGCACGCGGGCCTCCAGAAGGAACTGCTCGGCCCCCCGGTCGAGCTTCGCGCCGCCGATTCCGAGGAAACGCAGCCGGCGCCCGAAGAGCTTCATCAGCTTCTTGCCCGCCACGCGGTGCAGGTAGCGGCGCATGAACCCCACGCGGTAGAGCGTGCGCCAGAAGCCGTTGGAATTGAATTTGGCCAGCACCTGGTGGCGGTAGATCTTTTCGATGATGAGCGGCACGATGAGCATGACCGTGGGCCGTACCGACCGCAGGGCCGGCATCAGCGCCGAGGCCGTGGGCGGACGGTCCAGATAGACCACCCGCGCGCCCATCGAGAAGGGGTAGATCATGCCGATCGAGCATTCGTAGGTATGCGACAGCGGCAGCACCGAGAGAAACGTGTCCTCGCCGCCGATGGGGAAGATCGCGGACGACATGTCCACCTGCGCGCAGAGCGCCCGGTGGGTGAGCATCACCCCCTTGGGTTTCGAGGTCGTGCCCGAGGTGTAGATGATGACGGCCAGATCGTCCGGCGCGGGCACGGCCGTCGTCCCCTCGCCGCGCACGCGCTGCGAGATGACGCCGAGGTTTTTCGTGCGCACCACGACGTTCAGCCGCTCGATGGTCCGTTTCGAAAGGCGGGTGAACAGACGGTCGGAGACCAGCAGCGCCCGAGCCTCCGAGTGCTCGATGATCATGTCCAGCTCCTCGCCCGAGAAATCGGGCAGAATGGGCACGGCGACCATCCCCGCGGATGTCACGGCCAGGTAGCAGACGCCCCAGTTGGGCATGTTGCTGCTCAGCAGGGCCACCTTGTCGCCGGGACCGAGCCCCGCTCCGGTAAGCGTCTCCTGCACCCGGGCGATACGGCGGCCCACTTCGGCGTAGGTCAGCTCCTCGCCCTCGTACATGGAAAAGGCGATCCGCGACGCGAACCGCTCCGTGCTCTGACGGACCAGTCCGTACAGTGTATTGATCGTCATGTCAAATTTCGAATTAACGTCGTATGAATAACGCGGAATTTGCGGCGAAATTACTAATTTTCGCCTGAAAATCCCTATTTTTGGGCTAAAATATCAAAATGCTCGACCATCGGAACATCAAACGGCTCGCCGCCGGGGAGGGGTTCGACCTCTGCGGCATCGCGCCGTGCCGCCATCTGGCCGAGAACGAAGCCCGTTTCCGCGAATGGCTGGCGGCGGGCTATCAGTCGTCGCTGGACTATCTGGAACGCAACGCCGACAAGCGGTTCGACCCGCGGCGGCTGGTCGAGCGGGCCCGGACGGCGGTGGTCTGCGCCGTGGCCTACAAGAACCGCGCGAGCGAAGGCTACCCGCCCGGCTGCCGCACCCGCATCGCCTCCTATGCCTGCGCGGCGGATTACCACACGACGATCCGCGACCGCCTCCGCCGGATGCTCGCCGCGCTGAAGGCCGCCCACCCCGCACTCGAAGGGCGCGCCTTCGTCGATACGGCTCCGCTCTGCGAGAAACAACTGGCCGTGGAGGCCGGGCTGGGGTGGATCGGACGGCAGTCGCTGCTCGTCACGCCGCAACACGGATCGTTCGTACTGCTGGGAGAACTGATCCTGACGGACGAAGCCGACGCCTACGACGCCCCGTTCGAGGGGGAGGGCTGCGGCCGTTGCCGCCGTTGTCTCGAGAGCTGCCCCACGGGGGCTCTCGTCCGCTCTCGGATGCTCGACACGGGGCGCTGCATCGCCTGCCACACCATCGAAAAGGAACCCGGCACGGAGGTGGATCTCCACGGCTGGATATTCGGCTGCGACGCCTGCCAGAGCTGCTGTCCCCACAACCTCCGCGCACCGCTCCACCGCGACCCGGCGTTCGATCCCCTCTTCGATCCGCTCGCCATGGACGAGGCGGCGTGGCTCGCGCTGGACGAAGCGCGCTTCGGGGAGCTTCTCGGCCGCACGCCCCTCACCCGCAGCGGCCTGCGGCGCATCCAGCGAAACATCCGCCGAAAATGATTCCACAACGGCCAGAGCGGAACGGTCCAGGGCTTCCGCCGCTCCCGCCCGGCCTCCGTCAAACGGAAAGCGGACTTTCCCTCTTCGGGAAAGTCCGCTTTCTCATATATCTCCGAACGGCCCTGCGGCCGACCGGTCTCCTCCGGGGTTCCGGACCCCTTACTTCGTCAGCTCGGTCAGCGCGGCCTTGGCATTCTCGGCGGCCGGGCCGTCGGTCACCTTCCGGAAGGCGGCGATGGCCTGATCCTTCATCTCCTTGGCGTTGTAGGCGGCGCCCAGCAGGTAGTACATCAGGCTCTTGTCGGCTGCCTCGGTCTGCGCGGCGGCAGCGGCCTCGCCCAGCTCGATCACCTTGGCGTAATCCTTCTTGCCGGCATAGGCCTGCAAACGGATATTCTGCGCCAGCGCGCTCTCGGGATTCTTCTCCAGCATCTTGTCCGCAGCGGCGATGATGCCGTCGTTGTCGCCCGCGGCTTGCAGCTTGGCTACCATGTTGTTGGTATAGAGCGTAATCATCTCCCGGGCCTTGGCGGCATCCTCCGCATACTTGGGATGCGTCTTGGCCGCTACGGCCTCATAGACGTCCATGCCCTTCTCGTACTGGGCCATGTCGCCGCTGGCCATGAACATCTCGCAGTAGCTCATCGCCAGGTTCAAAGCCATGCCCGTATTGTCGGGATCGGCCTTGTAGCCCTTCTCGAAGATGCCGGCGGCCGTCGCATAGTCCTTGCTGTTGAAGGCGTCGCCGCCCTGTATCTGGTAAATCTTGGCCACCCAGCCGTTCGACTTGCCCATCTGGGTCATGTCGCCGTAAAGCTCGGCCAGCTCGGCCGACTTCTCGAAGTTCTTCAGCGCCTCGGCGTAGTTCTTCGTCTTCAGCGAACCGCCGCCCAGCATGAAGTAGCACTTCGGAAGCGTCGTCTTGGCCGTGGCGACCATCGAAGCGGCGTCGGGATTGTCGAGCCCCTGGTCGATCACCTGTTCGAACTTGGCGGCCGCTCCCGCGAAATCCTTGGCGCCGTAAGCGGCGGCCGCTTCGTTGTAAAGCGCCGTGACGTCCTGCGCCGAGAGCGACGCGGCGGCAAACAGCGCGATTGCCGATACAAATAACTTTTTCATGTCGTGTGTTTTTCTTTAAAGTTTTTCAGTTCTTTTCTCGCTCCACACGCCCTGCCTGGTCGGACGCGTCGTTCGCAAAAGTATAAAATTTTTCTTTCTCTTCAAATACTACCCGCGCAAAAGGGCGAAAAACGAAGTCATCAGCTCTTCGCACTCCGCGGCGAGAATCCCCCGCGTCACGGAGGTCCTGGGATGGAGGACCGATTCCGAATAACGGCGGTAGCCCCTCTTCGGGTCGTCGGCGCCCCACACCACGCGCCCCGTCTGCGCCCACGCGATCGCCCCGGCGCACATGACGCACGGCTCGACCGTCACGTAGAGCGTGCACTCGGGCAGGTACTTGCCCCCGACGGTCGCCGCAGCGGCCGTCAGGGCCTGCATCTCGGCGTGCGCCGTGGGATCCGAAAGCGTCTCGACGAGGTTGTGCCCCCGCCCCACGACCGCCCCGTGCGAGACGACCACCGCCCCGATCGGGACCTCCTCCGCCGCCAGCGCCTTGCGGGCCTCGTTCAGCGCCAGCCGCATGAATTTTTCGTCCATCGACCGCTGCTCCTCCTCCGTTCCGTTCGTCATATCCTCATTTTTTGGTTTTCCGGCGCGTTATTCCCGTTAAAATTGCTAACTTTGCGGGTTGCGAAGACAAAGGTAACGAATCGGAACAAAAATACAAAATACGATACCATGTACAGAACCCATACGTGCGGCTGCCTGAGAGCCTGCAACGTGAACGAGACCGTGACCCTGGCCGGGTGGGTGCAGAAAGTGCGAAACCTCGGCGCCATGACCTTCATCGACCTGCGCGACCGCTACGGGCTGACGCAGATCACGGTCGAGGAGCATTCGGCGGCGGAGGTGCGCGAAGCGGCTTCGCGCGTGGGCCGCGAATGGGTGCTCCGCGTCACGGGACGCGTCGTCGAGCGCGAGGCGAAGAACCCCAAGATGCCCACGGGCGACATCGAAGTGGTCGCCGAGCGGATCGAGGTGCTCAACGAGGCGCAGACCCCGCCCTTCACCATCGAAGAGCAGTCGGACGGCGGCGACGACCTGCGCATGAAATACCGCTACCTCGACCTGCGCCGCCCGCCCCTGCAGCGCAACATGATCCTGCGGCACAAGATGGCGCAGGAGATCCGCCGCTTCCTCGACAGCGAGGGATTCCTCGAGATCGAAACCCCCTATCTGATCAAATCCACGCCCGAAGGGGCGCGCGACTTCGTCGTGCCGAGCCGCATGAACCCCAACCAGTTCTACGCCCTGCCGCAGTCGCCGCAGACGCTCAAGCAACTGCTCATGGTGGCCGGCTACGACCGTTATTTCCAGATCGTGCGCTGCTTCCGCGACGAGGACCTGCGCGCCGACCGCCAGCCCGAGTTCACGCAGATCGACTGCGAGATGTCGTTCGTCGAGCAGGAGGACGTGCTCGAAATCTTCGAGCGCTGGGCCAAGCACATGTTCCGCGAGGTGCTGGGCGTCGAGTTCGCCGAGCCGCTGCGCCGCATGCCGTGGATCGAGGCGATGGAGAAGTACGGTTCGGACAAGCCCGACCTGCGCTTCGGCATGGAGTTCGCCGACCTGACGGAGGCCGCGAAAGGGCACGGGTTCCCCGTCTTCGACGAGGCGGAATACGTCGTCGGATTCGCCGCCCCGGGCTGCGCCTCCTACACGCGCAAGCAGATCGACGCCCTCACCGAGTTCGTCAAGCGGCCGCAGGTGGGCGCCAAGGGGCTGGTCTGGATCCGCGTCGAGGCCGACGCCGTGAAGTCGTCGGCGGACAAGTTCTACACGCCCGACGAGGTGCGCGCGCTGGCCGATCGCTGCGGCGCGAAGGCCGGCGACATGGTCTTCATCCTCTGCGGACGGAAGTTCAGGGCGCTGACGCAGCTCTGCGCCCTGCGCCTCGAGGTGGCCCAGCGGCTCGGACTGCGCGACCCGAAGAAGTTCGCCCCGCTGTGGGTCGTGGACTTCCCCATGTTCGAGTGGGACGACGAGACGCAGCGCTTCTACGCCATGCACCACCCCTTCACCTCGCCCAAGCCCGAAGACGTGCAGTACCTCCGGAGCGACCCGGGACGCGTGCGCGCCAACGCCTACGACTTCGTATGCAACGGCACGGAGCTGGGCGGCGGTTCGATCCGTATCCACGACCAGCAGTTGCAGGCGCAGATCTTCGAGTGCCTGGGCTTCACGCCCGAGGCGGCCGAGGAGCAGTTCGGCTTCCTGATGAACGCCTTCAGATACGGCGCGCCCCCTCACGGCGGCCTGGCCTTCGGCTTCGACCGGCTCTGCTCGCTCTTCGGCGGTTCGGACTCGATACGCGACTACATCGCCTTCCCGAAGAACAACGCCGGCCGCGACGTGATGCTCGACGCTCCCTCGGCCGTCGCGCAGGCGCAGCTCGATGAGCTCTGTCTGGAATTGAGGAATCCGGAGGCATAGAGCCGAAGTCGTCCGACACAGGTCCACCGACCGATTGTGTATGCACCCCTGCCGCAGCGGCGGCAGGGGTGCATACATAAAAACGGCTCGGTTCTCGAGACCTACATGGCGGCGATGAGCGTGCCTATCGCTCCTGCCACAACGATTAAAATAATCAGCGCGATACACGACATTACCAATCCGGCGATCGCCAAACCGCGCGGAACCCGGAAAATGCCCACGAACGAGATAATCAGTCCCAACAGCCACAACACCCAGCCCCAACCGGGCATCCAACTGAAAATCAATCCGAGTAAAGCCAGCACGAAACCGGCGGTTCCCAGTCCATTGGACCGTTTTTCCTCCGATTGGTTGACGATAACAGTCTGTCCTCCACGATCATAGGGATAACTCCCTTCCTTCTTTTCCATAAATGCAGTCGATTTATCCGCCGTCCGCACCCCGGCAGCAAAAAACAAAAAAGAAAGCGTGGAACTGCAATATATGATATTCGGGAAGCCGGATACAGCCCGAAATGAAAAAAAGAGCTAAACATCTGCAAATATAACCATTGATATACTGCATTTTATGTGGTATCAGATTCGGGAACGACTTTTTAATTTGTCTTAATCCGTTGCAAGTTTCTTCGGGATATATGGGAACATTTACGGGAATTTATTATACCTTTGCCGCATAACCGAAAAAGCAACGCCGATGAAAGTTACCGTCTATCTGAAAAAGTGTTCCCCCGAGGTCTCGAACATCTGCTTCCGGGTCAGAGATAAGAATGTGGACATAAAGGTCGTTTCCCCACTTGAAGTGCAAGACAGGTATTGGGACACCGACACCCTCAGCTACAGGCGCACGACAGCCGTGCCCGCCTCCGAGCAGAAACGGCTGCCGGAACAGATCGCCGCCATCATCGAACGGGCGGAGAAGACCTTCACGGGCAAGGCGGACAGTCGGTGGATGAGGCAGGTCATCGAGGATGTGCTGTACCCTGCCCGCGCCTTCGAGCGCAACCATCCGAACCTGCTTGCCCGCGTCCACGAGTATCTGGAAAAATTTGACGGAGCGGAGAGGACAAAGGAGCATATCGTCCGTTTCGAGCGCAAGATGACCCGTTACCACGACTACCGCCGGGATATACTGGGAGAGACGGATTTCACCCTCTTCGTGGAGACCGTCACGTTGGAGCAGATGAACGCTTTCCGGGATTATGTGGTGAACGAGTACAAGCTGCGGCAGGAACACCCCGACTTCTATGCTCCCCGCATGCTCATCAACCACAGACCGAGGCCGCTTTCCGGTACGACCGTCATCAACATCATGAACCTGTTCTGCACCTTCCTGCACTGGTGCAAGAAGATGAAGTATTCCGACAATGAGGTCTATGTGCTCTACGGCTGCAAGGAACCTACCTACGGCGACCCGTTCTTCCTCACTTCCGAAGAGAGGAATATCCTCTACGATGCGGACTTGAGCGACTGCCCGAAATTGGCCGTCATCCGTGACATCTTCGTGTTCCACTGCTATGTCGGCTGCCGAGTGGGCGACCTTTACCGTCTCACAAGGGACAATATCAAGGACGGTTTTCTGGAATACATGCCGCAGAAGACGAAGAAATGTCAGGCGAAAACCGTCAGGGTGCCGCTGCACGAAAAGGCGTTGAAGATACTGGAACGATACGATGCCAATGCCGACAGACTGTTCCCGTTCAGGCAGATACACACCTACAACCTCGGCATACGGGAACTGCTGAAGCGTTGCGGCATAAACAGGATGGTGACCATCCTCGACACGCACGGCTACAACACCGTGCAGAAGCCCTTGTACGAAGTGGCCAGCAGCCACACGGCACGCAAGACCTTCGTGGGCAACCTCTACAGGCAGGTGCCCGACCCAAACCTTATCGCCTCCATGTCGGGGCATGTGGAGGGCAGCAGGGCGTTCAGCCGCTACCGCACGATAGACGATGACATGAAGCGCAGGCTTGTGGAAATGATAGACTAAGACAGAAAGGAGGACATACATATGAAAGTGACCGCATTCATCCGGAAGACCGCCGCCAAGAACAACATCACCGACCAGGCACGGGTCTATTTCCGTGTCCGGGACATTGGCGGCGTGGACATCAAGGCCGCGAGCGAACTGTCCATCAACCCCAACCACTGGAGCCCGGAGAGGCAGGGCTACAAGCCCCGCGTGGCTCTGGTGTCGGAGGAGAAGAAGATGGGCTTCGACAAGGACGTGCAGCAGATCACCCACCTTATCACGAAAGAGTACCACCGGGGCGTGGACGGCAGCTGGCTCAAAAGCCTGATAGAGGAATACCACCATCCCAACATCAACGCGAGGGGCGGCAACAGGGCCGACGAATACCTGCTCTCGTACCAGATACGGAAATACATCGAGGAGACCCCGCTCGCGGACGAAAGCCGCAAACACCATCTCGACAATCTCAACAAAGTGCTGCGCTACGAGCGTTTCCGCCACGAGGTGCTGCACCAGCGGGGCTTCCATCTGTGTATTGATACCATAACAGCAGACGACATCAGGGACTTCAAGCTGTGGATGCAGGAGGAACACAAATATGTGGACATGTACCCCGTATTCTACCGGAACGAGAAGCACCGCGATGTCGGACAGAAGCGTTCCGAGAACAGCATGTCGGGCTCGCTCTACCGCATCCGCACCGTTGTCAAGTGGTGCATCAAGCGCGGGCTGACAAGGAACAACCCGTTCGACCAGTACCAGATTGCCCGGCCGATGTATGGCGACCCGTTCTACCTGACACTTGAAGAACGTGACAGGGTGTACTACGCCGACCTGAGCGGCATGGGATCTACCTACCCGGTCTACCGTGACATCTTCATGTTCCAGTGCCTGATAGGATGCCGCGTGAGCGACCTGAACAGGCTGACCAAGGCCAACATCGTGGACGGCTTCGTGGAGTACATCCCGCAGAAGACGAAGATGGAGCATGCCAATACGGTGCGTGTACCGCTCAACCAAAAGGCGCTGGGCATACTGGAACGCTACAAGGATCTGGAGAACGCCCTGCTCCCCCGGTTCTCGCACTTCGGCTACAACAAGAAGATAAAGGAGATACTCAAGTACGTGGGCATCGACCGCAAGGTCATAGTCCTCGATCCCAAGACAAGGGAGGACGTGGCGAGACCCCTATACGAGGTCGCATCTACCCATACGGCACGCAAGACCTTCATCGGTAACCTTTACAGGCAGGTCAAGGACCCGAACTTGATAGCCTCCATGTCGGGACATTCGGAAGGAAGCCGGGCCTTCGCACGGTACCGCAAAATTGACGACGAGATGAAGAAGGAACTGGTAAACCTTCTGGACTGATTATCATATTTCGCTTTTATCATTTATAAAATCCTATGGACGGGCAGAAACAGACACACGAACAGTTCAAGGCGGACATCCTACAATGGAAGGCCGCGCACAGGGAGGAATACACCCGCTTCGCGAAAATGATGGCGGACGGGAACGAGATGCAGTACCTCGCCGTATGCCGTGCCATATTCAGGCAGCTGCCCGGAATCAAAAAGGAATGGCAGCTGTCATGGTGTGACGACAGCACGGACGGCTTTAGGAACATAGACCTCCATTTCAAGGAGAACGCGGTGCCGGGGCAGATCGTGGAACTGTACAGAAAACAGAGGGAAGAGGATGCGGCCCATCCTCCGTCCTCTTTCTGGGGCAGGATGAAATACATTTTCAGACATAGCCTGAGAAAACGCTGCGTGATCCTGTCCGCACCACTTGTGCTGAGCTGGCTGTATTACGGCAAGAGCTTCGAGGCCATGGTGGACATGGTCAGCAGGCAGGCGGGGCATCCCAAGGCGGGGAATGCCGAGAGGATGGGATGCTCCATTGTCGTCAGGCAGATTATCGAGGTGTCCATAAAGAACGGCTTCCGCACGCAGGAGGACTGGGACAGGCACTTTGCCATGAAAAGTGCCATTGAGAAAGGCGGCATCGGAGAATGGGCATTGCAGTCCGTAAAGGACGGGATGGGTGGCGGTGATACCGAAAACAACCCGGTGGAAGCGGCAGACTCCTGCAATGGCACACTACCACAAACACAACGGGCAGCAGGAAAGAAAAAGATACAGGAGCGGCCGCTCGCGGATTACCTCAAGTGCGGAAACAGGGAGGCAGTCATACAATGTATCCGCCGTTTCGTTTCCATAAACACGAGTGCCGTCCAACAGGCACTCCCGTTCTATGTGCTGAAAGACCTGCGGCTGGTGGCCGGAATGCACGCCGCGAAGGAGTACAGCGTGGGGATGGCATTGCAGTTCCCCGACCTTCCCTCGCTGAAAAGCGAGAGTGCCATACGGCAGGCGGTCGGCTTCCTGAAGGCGGCAAGGCATGTCATCAAGGACGGGAAAGACCAGATGTCACCTCTTGTCGAGAGTGACGAGAACCGGGAACTGTACCGGACACTGGCAGCGGAAATCAGAGAAATCGCTGCCGATGATGAAGCGGAAACTGCGGCCGGATAGGGCAAAACGAGCCGTTTTACATGGTCATGCAGACTTGAATGGTCATGACAATTTAAGACAAATCATTATATATCAATCCGTTTCAATTCGCATATACTTTTGCACCGTCAATCCTTTTCCCGAGGGTAGGCGGTGCTTCTCTTTTATAAGCCATCGGAAGAGAGGCGTCAGGGAACTTTTGAAGATGGTCATCACAAACTTCAAAACTGATATTTATGATTACCATAGAAAGTCTGGTCGAGCAGGGCGCGAACGTGAAACTGGAGGTTTCGCCAGCCGACCTTAAGATGTTTGCCGAGTCCATTGTGCAGCGCACGATGGCGGCCCGGCAGGAAGAACTGGATGTGGAGATGCAGCGTGCCGCGGAAGAGACATGGCTCAACACAAGACAAGTGCGCGAGCTGTTGAACGTGTGCGAGGGGACGCTCAACTTGTGGGCGAAGCGCGGCTACCTCGTCCCCGTCAAGGTGGGCAACAAGAACATGTATGCCAAATCCGATGTCCGCCGCGTGCAGACGGGAGGCAAGTCCGAAAGTGTGACATCCTATTGCAAGAAGAACAATGGCTGACATGACAAACACCCGACTTGAACTGTGCAACATGATCCGCATGGAGGCGGGGTATGTCAGTGATACCGGGTTCCCTCTGGATGTCTTTCCGCAGGCCGTGCAGTCCGTCATCCTTGACATGGACCGGTATGAGAACTACAAGACCGAGTTCATCGCGACGGCCATGCTGTCGGCGGTATCGGCCGCATTGGGCGGCACCTACCGCATCCGCATCAAAGGCGAGTGGCAGAGCAACGCCGCCCTCTACATCATCCTCGTGGGCAGGCCGGGACTGGGCAAGACACCGCCGCTGGAGGCGGCATACCGCCCCATACGGAAACACGACTACGCCCTGTTCAAGGCGTATGAGTCGGAACTGGAGGCATGGAAGGCCGCCGGAGAAAGTAGCAGGAAGCCCGTGCTGCGGCGCACCGTCGTGTCCGACTTCACTCCGGAATCGCTCCTGCTGACACACAACAGCAATCCCCGGAGCGTGGTCATCCTGGTGGACGAGATCATGGGCATGTTCAACTCCGCCAACCGCTACACCAACGGACAGCTCATAGAGCAGCTGCTCACGGCATGGAGTGGCGGGGCATTGGATGTGACAAGGGTCGGCAGCACGGTACCGGTGCATATTGAACAGCCGTGCATCAACATCGTCGGGACCACACAGACCAAGCGCATACACGAACTGCTGACGAAAGGTTTCGAGGAGAACGGGCTGCTTGACCGCATCCTGTTCGTGCTGCCCAAGTCCCGTGAAGTACCCAAATGGACCGATTGGGATGATGGCGGGGAGGACAGGGCTTCCATGGCAGCGGCACGATGGGAACAGATACTTGGCAAGGTGCTCTCTTTGGACTATGACACGGGAGAGGAAGAAAGGATGCCCCATGTGCTGTCCATGGACAGGGAAGCAAGGGAATATTTCTTCTCTTGGTGGAACAGGAAAGTGGAACGCATCAACCGGATAGAGGACGACGCTCAAGTGGAGAGCCGTGAGATGAAGCACCCGGCGCAGGTGGCACGGCTTGCCCTGCTCATGCAGGTGCTGCGGTATGCCGCCGGGGAGAGCCACCTGCAGTCTGTGGATACGGCATCGGTGAAAGCCGCTGTCCGGCTGAACGGCTACTTCGAGGACTCGTACCGCCGCATCCGCTCATTCGTGGCGGAGGACATGTGCGAGGAACCGCCCAAGGTGCTGCTGTCGCTGTTGCCGGACACTTTCAACACGAAAACGGCCATCGCTATTGGAAAGGAGCTGCAGAATGTCAGCGAGCGCACGGTGATGAACTACCTCAAGGAGCTGTGCCGGAGTAGGCTGCTGCGGAAGTCCAAGGCCGGGCATTACGAGAAGATCATATATGATGAATCTGGAAAATGTTATTTTGCTTATGAGTAGTTTGTTATATGTCAATAATATAACAACTATACACCCTTGTAAAAGAAACAGAATAGGAACAAAATCGGTATTTTAGGAAATTCTTCGGTTTTTACTTTTCACTTGATTCCATTCCTTGCACTTGGTTGCACACAAAGTGTTTCTCGACGCTACTCTCCCCACTACTTACCTCTCTCCTCAAGAATACCGTTTGGCTATCTATAGAGAATTTGCAGCCAAAAGAGAAAATAGGCAAATGTACATCTTAAGGCTATACGCTCATTGAAACTTTTTCACCACGCAAAAGTAAGTACTTCTATCAAATCATTGGAAAGGCAAATATGCCTACCTATATTTAGTTTACTTTGGTTTAGCATATATATAGGCTAATAGACTAAACTAAACTGAATTTTCATGTTGTTTTGCAGCTACTCCATTCTCGAATTACAGTGAAAAGAGAAGAAACTACTACTGCATATTTTCTCTTTTGGCTGCAAATTTGCATGATGAATAAGAAGTTTAAATCATCAACATTTTAGAAATTCTGTTAATTCCTCTTACTTTGAAAATGGATAATCTGTCAATAGAGACTTGTATGTACAACTCAACAGAATAAAGTGTCATTTACGAGTTTAAAGTAAACTTGCATTGGGGATAGTTAGAGCATCCATAGAAAGGACCAAATTTGCCTTGACGTAAGACAAGCCGACCACCACATCGAGGACAAACGCCTTGATTGATAAGATTCCAACTTCTATGTTGCTGGCTTCGAGTATTATGTTTATGGCGTTTTAGGTCTTTCTTGTTTGCGACAATATGATTTTGCTGAATGGTTTTGACAATCCAATCAATGGTTGTTTTATCAAGGACAGGTATTTTATGTTGCGAGATAGCCCACGTAAGATTGCATCTATTTATAACCGTGCTATTTGTAATTTTTACTTTAAGTTCTGCCGCATCATTGAATACCACAATTGGAATGAATGGTATATTCACAGAACATCTAAGCAAGTGTCGGAGAAATCTTATATGCCCCTCATTTTGTTTGATAGGATTGTAAAATTGAAACTTACTCTTATATATTGCCTGTGTCCAGTATTCGGAGTTTTCGCCTCCTAATATCCAGCCTTTATAGCCTTTGGTTTCAATTACAAATACTCCATAAGGCGAAACAACAACATGGTCTATCTGTGTAGAACGACCATTACTTTCAAACAGCAAGTCATTGAGAATAATATACTCCTCTGGCAATTCTGAAATTTTGTCCCTGATGAGTTTTTCTGAATACCGACCTTTCCACATTGGCATCTTCAATCTAATGAAGAGTACCAATGTGAAAAAGAGTATAATACCAATAATCGCTATAAAAGCATCCATTATCTAATAATCCAGCTATATTCACATTAATTTTGAATAGAGGTCAATTTGTTATCTTCAAAATATAGATAGCTATTTCCATATACCCATTGTTCATGTATCCCCCATGAACCTATCGACTTGTTAATATCATCTGGTGTTCCCCAAGATTCTTCACACATTGCTTTGGTCATCCCGATTTGCACTATCCCTTCAAGGATTAGATTTGCATTTGATGCGCCAAATTTTTTCGTCAGTTCTACTTTCCTCTTTGCTTTATTTGCAGCACTGATAGCTTTCATCTTATCATAGTAAGATTTCAATTGGAATCTACCACATACTAGTGGTTTTGTGTTATCTAAAAGAGATTTGTAAGGTTTCCCCGTATTATCTTCTAGATAGCAGTAATGTTTCCCATAAGTTGGATTGTCAAAAATTAAGATTACGGGACTTCTCTTATCAGTATCCATACCATCATCTTTCTTACGTGGTTTAACCTTAACTCCAACGCAAGTCCAAACGGATTCTTCTGGTATTGATCTTGTAACAGTATCTGCATCTAAATTTATCATACCATTTGCTTTCTCCCAGTCATATTGCACAAAAACATCTTTCATACCAACATAAACAAATTCCTTATTCATGTACAAAGACTTTATTTTGTCGTAATGTCCAACGACAACCCATTTATAATTGTATTTATCAGTAAATATATCCCCTTCTTCCGTTTGTGCACCTGTTTCTATATTAGTGAGCTTTAATCTGTGATACAAACCTTTATCTGTGTCATCAGGTAATATACCATCGATACGATAATAAGCACCTTTTTCAAATGAGCGCCTTGTATAATATGCGTATGGATCACCACAATACATCAATGTTTGCCCAATTAAGTGATGCATGGTGTATTTATACTTTTGTGGTGTTCCATACTTTTGAGTTGAAATATTTCTTAAACTATCATAAGGCAGAATTTGTGGTGTCTCTTTCTTTTGTACACTTTCATCAAACATTTCTATCTGAGCTTTTGCGCTCAATGCAGACAAACTAAATAACAATATAATATATAATTTCTTCATACGACAACAAAGATTTAAGTGTTAGCGTGGTCCAAGGAATTTATCACCATTAAGATGAATCATATGGTCTGGCATATCAGCAATCCATACCTCTGTTTCCCACGCCAATTGTTCAGAAAATTTCTTGAACGTAACAAAATCAAGGAATGCTGTTACATATATTTTCCCAGCTGTAACCTTGTCGGTCATGGATTCAATTTCCAAAATCCGTTTGGGATCCATCGGTCCAACAGAAGTAACGGATTCTATAAAATAAATCCAATTCTTATCTTCTCGGTAAAGAACCACATCTGGCATTTTATCGTGCAATGTAATTTCAAAACCAAGAGAAGAAAGTTTTTCCACGTTTTTTACCATGTCCTTGTGAATAGTATCGCCTACATACAAGCATTCCGAATTAGGTGCAAACCGTGGAGCAAATTCTTCAATTATAGCCTTTTGTAATTGATTGTGCTTTCCTGGACTAAATGTGAAATCCAAATTATTTATCTTTACAGGCATCTTTTGCATTTTCTTTTTGGATGCATAAAGATTGGATAATGTACCATGTCTATAAAGAAACATAGTCAATTCAGAACTCTCCTCGCAAACACAATTTTCCTTGCCTTGTAAGGATTTAATGACAGCCAAAAATTCTGGAGTTATTCGATAACGATAATTGGGACTATTTGTAGCTTTACCATTATCTTCTATCAATGCCGCAGTTCTGAACGGATGCATAGCCTGCTTGCGAAAAGTTTCTCTTGAATTTTCCGCATAGATTACACCGTAGTTTTCAGCAATAAAAGCGATAACGTCATGTATTCTTATCCAATCATTGGTAGCTTCATTCCAAGGCATTCCGTTTTTAAGTTTTGCCATAGCAAGTAATGTCAAACAACAAAGTGCACCTTGTTGTTTGGTAGGCATATTTATTTTTGCCAGTAAGTTCTTTGCTGATTCTAAATTATCCATTTGTTTAATATTTTGTTACAATTTTCGACAGATAATTCCTTGTGCATTAATTCTCGACCCATTTCCTCTATTATCCGCCTTTCAGGGATGGGCATTTGGTTGATTTCTGTTGAATTAACTTGCGTTGACCCATTAAGAATCCGATAATAATCATCATAGAGCGAGGAGTTCAGCAAAACATATAACCCATAAGTTACGCATGGAGAATCACACTTGATAAAATTAATTTTATTTTGTGTGCTGATATAGGGAAATTGTGAATATTTTTTCTTCAAATATATACCACATTGTAATCGACGCTCTTCTTCTTTGGAAGTAAATCGTTTTACCATCAAAAAATCGCTATTTTCTTGCAGGTATCCTTTTCGATCCGTTTTTATGACCTCGCCTTCTTTCCCTAGCGGCCATATTACACGACCACCTTTAATGTGTTGAGAGTAAAATAATGGATATGAATTATCTTCCAATTGATTACGCAAGACTTCCCTTGTTCTAAAGTCAACAATGATTCCAGTTTGCATACGCATATTAATATCTGGAAGTGTTGTATCAAAATGATTAATTTGATTAAGAACCTTTACATCCTTTTCATTGGTAACAAGGTACACAAATTGGTTTTGAGCCACAATTGTTCCATAAGGTGCACTAAACTTCACAACATCTTCAAAAGTAGAGGTTGATGATGACGTGATATTAATGAATTTTGGTCTTTTGGTCGTTTTCTTGACTTTAACAACAATTGTCTCTTGCAACACTGATTCTCCATCAAATACCTTATCTCTACTTTCAAACAAGTGCATATCCGTAATTACACAATTGGCAAATAAATACTGCCTAAACTGCTTAAAATATGCACCGGAAGTCCACGAACGAGGCACAATGTAAACTAATTCTGCACCATATTTCAAATTATGAATGCCCATAGCCCAAAACAAGAAATAAAGGTTTGGCGCACCATAGCATACATTCGACATTATCTTTGCCTCATTTGCATCTTTAGAAATTTTGAGATATGGAGGATTCCCTATGATATAGTCATAGACTTTATTTTCATCGTCAAATAAAGTGCTATTTTCAAAAGTTTGACTTGTTATGTAATTGGCTTGTATTATTTCATAATGAATCCCATATTTTGATTTTATTAAATCCAAATTAATCTTCAATAAAGATAACACTTGTTCGTCTGTCTCATAACAAGTCAGATGGATTTCTCCTTTATACCCATCATTAATTAATTTATCAATAACGGCAACAGACAGTATGCCAGAACCAGCTCCAGCATCTAAAATGCAAAGTTTCGACTTAGACAAATCAAAGTCGAACAATGCAGCCATAAATTTAGCCGTGGTCACATTTGTAAAAAATTGACCATATTTTTTTCGGATTGATTTTGGCACAGAAGCCATAAAGCAATCCGTGTTATGAATCACAGTGTTTAACATCTTTATTTATCTTCTATCTTTCCATTCACGATCAAATCTTTCAGTTCAACAGACAACAATTGGGCTATCTTGTACAATGTCTCTAAATTGGGCTGCTGACGATTACAACAATACGCATTTGTTGTACTGAAACTTTTTCCAATCTGTTCAGATAGCCACTTTTGAGATAAGTCCTTATCTACCAATACTGCTTTTATACGATTTAGTTTCATTATTACACATTGAATTACTTTGCAAAAATACAAAATAATTGGCTATATATCGCATTATTTGCTATATTTAATTCTAACAGAATATCTATTTCGCACCACTTCATTTCATAAACAAACATTTCAAAACCTCGTTTGAATGTAGCAAGGTAATCGTAATATACAAAAATAGATGCATGATTATTTTACCTAAATTTGTTTATGCAACAGTATTGCTTACACTCTTGCTGTGACATTTTTACTGGACGATACTCGAAAGCTGATGTCATTGCCGATGTTATGTGTTTGCCACAGCCATTTTGATTCAGGCTTGTCCATGTGCCACGAAATGTTTTTCGGGGGAGCCTAATTTCCGATACCTATAAATCAAGAGAATCCAAGAGAAGATATTTTCAGTTATTATACTTATTTGCAGTTGTTTGCGTATTCTATCACGATTCTCTTTAATTCCGAGAAAATCCCATTTTAGACGATTTTTTGTTACCCGTTTTTGTTTCTTTTCCAACTAAAGAGACTATCTTTGCGGTGTGATTTCAAGATGCGAATGCACCCATGACTGAAAGGAGTAACAAAGATACGCAAAAATCGCCCATAAAGATAAGATTCAAAGCGATGAAGAACGGCCGCAGATCCATTTATCTGGACTGCTACCGTGACGGCCATCGCAGTTACGAATACCTCAGACTGTATCTCGTGCCGGAGACCGACGAGGAATCAGTGCGCTGGAATGAAGCCGCCATGCAGAAAGCCGAGACCGCCCGCAGGAGAAAACTTCGCGAACTGAAAAAATCACCTGCAGGGAACAAGCGGCTTGTGGCGGTGCAAGGCAGTATCTCAAAGAAAGACATATCCCTGCTGGAGTGGCTCTCCCGCTTCAAGGAGATACAGAGAAGTCGTGGTGTTCATGACATTTATTCCATAGACCGGCTATGTACGGTTCTCTCCGATATGAACTGTGGTAACACAAAGGTCAGGGAAATCGGTAAGGACTTCTGCATCTCCTTTGTGGAATATCTGAAAACGGGATATAAGACAGCCAAAGGAGAATGTCTCAAACCAAAGACCGTATTCAACCGCCAATGCACGCTCGTGACAGCCTTGAATGTCGCCGTGCGTGAAGGTATTATCCCCACAAACCCGATGAACCTGCTTTCCCGCCACGAGAGAGCCAAGACAAGCAGAGGGAAAAGAGAGTATCTGACGATAGATGAAGTGAAAAGGCTGATTGCTACGCCATGCAGTAACGAAACGGTCAGGAACGCCTACCTGTTCGCCTGTAACTGTGGCCTGCGACTTGGCGATGTCCGTAAGCTCAAATGGGGCGACATCACACAGGACAACGGCGGGTGGATGCTTTCCGTCATCATGAACAAGAGCGAGAAACCGGTACATATACCGCTCGGCGTGCAGGCAAGAAGATGGATGCCCGGATGCAAGGACGGCGGTAAACACGATGCGGACAGTCTTGTATTCGAACATCTGCCCGGCGACACCAGTATCAACGACCATCTTAAAATATGGGCGGCGGATGCCGGAATAACCAAGTCGGTGACCTATCACACAAGCCGCCACACCTTCGCCACGATGCTGCTCACGCTCGGTGCAGACCTTTATACCGTTTCCAAGTTGCTGGGGCATTCCCAAATAAAGAACACGCAGATTTACGCCGAAATCATCAACCGAAGAAAGGACGAGGCGGTAAATCTCACAGACAAGGTATTTGATTAACAATAATCCCTTTATAAATGACACCACTATGGCAAAAGCAATAAAGATACCCAGACAGCCAAAGGTCAAGGAACCTGTCCGAGTCCGTTACAAGACACTCAGTGACGGGAGCCAGTCCGTCTATCTCGACATATACCGTGACGGCAAAAGACAGTACGAGTTCCTGAAACTGTACCTCATACCGGAGACATGTGCCGCAGCCAAGGCGCAGAACAAGGCAACGCTTGCGGCGGTGAACGCCATAAAATCGCAGCGCATCATCGAACTGACAAACGGGGTGGCCGGACTGAAGAACACCTCCCTGCGGTCGAAGATGCTGCTTCTCGACTGGATGCAGGCATACAAGGACAGTCAGGAGAAAAAGGGGGTGCGCGGAAGCGGTAAGCTGATAGGCAATACAATGAATGTGCTGCCTTTGTACAGGTAAAAAGATGCAACACTTTGCAGAATTATTAAATGGGAATTGAATCATAGATTCAATTGTCTCTAAGCGCAAAACTAGAACGAAACAAAAACAAAGTTTCCTTAATGGGCAGAGAATAAAATGGGGGAACTTCGGAGGACCCCCTCCATAGGGAAGTTGATCGGCTCCTCATTGGAGGCCAAAGGCATATCGGGAAAAGAGTTGCCCGAGAAAATCGGAGTCAGCTCCTCCCGGATCAACGATTTTGTGACGGAACGTGCGGCGCCGACCTTAACAATAGCTCGCACATTATGTCTGGCATTGAGCATTTCTCCGGCGGAAATGCAGGGTATCAAATGATCGACAAACAGAGATACCAAAAGGCCGGAGATTTACTTCCGGCTTTTCTTTGTCTATTCCGTTGTTGTCCGCCGCAATGTATGACCGGGTTGAATCGGCCGGATACTTCCGGCAATATTTTTTTGTCTGGAATTTGCCGGAACGGGCAATATGGCGTATATTTATTCCGATAAAAATACGTTTATCTTCGAATGGAAACTCATTTATTCCGCAGTATTCGCATGCACGTCGTCCGTTTATGCCGAATTATGGCTTCCCTTGTCGGTAAAAAGAGGGACCGATGAGAGTGGACATCTATATCCGGGAGGCATACACCTGTATGAAGAAACAATATGGCGACGATAAGCTGCTCCTGTTCCATACGGACGAATATTTCGAGGCATATTACGACGATGCGCTGAAAATCTCTTTGGCATCCGGTCTGCGTACCTTACGGACGTACATCGGAACGGGTCCCGACCATCCGCTTTGCCATCGAAGAACTCTCTTTTTACCAAACTCTATTGCTGGGTGCCGGATTGTCCTTCTGCATACCGGAGCAGGCATATCGTGAAACGCTTTGAACCGAAATAAGAAAATCGAATACGGTCGATAACGAATCACAGTCATGCGAATCTTCATACATAGGAAACTCTCGGGGCATCGCCTCTGCCCTTTGCCGTACGACGCAGCAACCCGGTTGCCCGAACAAATAAACGCACGACAATGAACATACGGTTTTCGTACTGTTTTTGGATACTTTTGTTATCCGGTTGCGGTCATTCGCATATCGAACGCAACCTTTTGCGGGCACGACAGTGTATGGCGAATCGTCTCGACAGCGCCCTGCGGATTCTTGAAAGCCTGGAACCTTCGGAGCTTTCCGGACGCGACACACGTGCTCAGTATGCCGTATTGTATGCGGAGGCTGCGGATCGGGCGGGTGTTGCTGCGGCATGCGATTCGCTTCTGCTCCATGCCCGGGAATATTACCGGCAGCAGCCCCATGAGGTTCGGAATTTCTGCCGGACGCTCTATTATCTGGGGCGGGGCAAATTGCGGCAGGGCGACAAGCCCGGCGCCCTGCGGCAGTTTCTGGAGGTCGAGGAGCATCTCCGCCGTATCGACGAGCCCCGCTATCTCGGACTGCTTTACTTGCGTATTGGGGATATCTACCGTTCCGAACTGAATTTCATACGGGCCTACCGTTACTATCGGGAAGCCCGTGACCTGTTCGTGCGTACGGAAGACGGGAAGCATACGGCCGAGGCATTATTGGGTATGACGGCCTCGGCACTGCGGATGAACGACTTGGCCCGGGCCCGCCGCGACTGTTCGATGGCGCTCGAACTGGCCGATGATGCGCACGACGAATCGCTGGCACAAAAAAGCCTCGGTTATTTCGCCACGCTGTACGTCGTAGCCGATACGGTCCGCATTCCCGAAGATCTGTTGCGCCGTATCGAGCAGTCCGTACTCCGCGACACGACGGTCTCCGGAATGTGCACGCGGGCCCGAACGCAGTTGCTCCGCAATCGTCCGGCCGAAGCTCTCCGTTCCATCGAAATGGCTGCACGGCGGACCCTGCGTGCCGAAGACCGCTCCATGCTGCTTTACACGGCTTACCGGGCGAACATGCAGGCGGGAAATTATCGGGAAGCGGCACGGCAGATCGACCGCTTCATCTACCTGAACGATTCGTTGACCCGCATCGCCTTGCAGAGTTCGGCCGGCATGATCGAAAAGGAGTATTTCCGGGAACGTGAGGCTTTTTACGATTACAGGCTGGAGCACCGGAGGAAAAGAGAGCTGGCGGTGATCGGAGCCGGGATTCTGCTGCTCGGCATTGCGGGCTACGTTTTCCGGCAACGGATACGTCTGCACAAGGAGCGCGGCGAGCGGCATTTGCTTCTCGTGCGGGAGATGCGGGCCGAATATCTCGACCTTTCCGGCCGCATGGAGCAGAAACAGCGTGCGGAGGCCCGGCTGAAAGGTGTGATAGCTTCCCGGTTCGAAATCGTGGACCGCATCGGGAAGACGCTTTACGAACGGGAGAACACCGCCTCCGGACAGGCCGCGATGGTCCGGCAGGTACGCGCGCTTATCGACGGGTTCTCCGAGAACGGAGAGATGCTGCAGGAGTTGGAACAGATCGTGAACCTGGCACACGACGATGTCATGAAGAAACTGCGCCGCGACTTCCCGAAGATGAAGGAGGCGGACATGCGGCTGTTGTGCTACATTTTCGGGGGATTCTCCCCGCAGGTCATCAGCCTCTTCCTGCACGACAGCGTCGCCAATGTCTATGCCCGCAAATCGAGGCTGAAATCCCGCATAAAGGTATCCGAGGCCGAGGATAAGGAGCTGTTCCTGGCTCTGCTCGAATGAGTGTCAGCCCCCTGTTAGAAATTAAAGAGAAACATCGCCGCAATACGCTGTTTATCAATAGGCGTATTTGAAAAATGTTAGATTCTGAACTCTGTGCCGCAAAAGAATTTCGGTACGGAGTTTTTATTTTTGCAACGAACTCAGAGCACCGAATCGGACAGCTTATGAAAGTACTAAAAGTATTATTTGCCACTTCTGCAATGAACAGGCGTATGCCCGAAGTCAGCCGAATAAAGAGCGCGAGGTATTCACATTCGTATTTACGGACGAAGACTACGAATATGCCAGAAAGCATGCAGATAAAACGGAACAAGTTGCTTTACATCGTTGACCAAAAATGATATTGAATAATGTGCCGTTTGATGTTCGTTTTATGCCTTTTGGCATCGGCGAAAATAACTCAAGCCCAACATATTCCCGACAAGGCTTATAGGGGCGGTGACTTCATGCTGGAATTCGGAGCTTTCACGAGTGCGGATGCCAAGATACCGTTCGCAGGATTTTCGCTGACGCCTGTCGGTGGCTATACGCTTAATAAGCATCTGTTTCTGGGTGGTGGCGCGTCGTTCTGCTTCAATACGACCAATGATTTTTTCAGCATTTCTATCCCTATATTCGTCAGAGGAAAGTATTCGCTGTTGAAGTCAAGGATTACGCCATACATTTTATCGGATATCGGTTTCGATCCAGCATCTATATCCGTTCAGTACGAGATAAGCGAGCATTATATCCCCTCGCATGGAGATTTATGGATCTATGGAACTCGCGGAGGTTTCTATCTTCGGCCTGAAATAGGCATTTCGCTACGTTTGCGGCGGCGCAGGAGCGTAAATTTCGGTATCGGCTACTGCCGTCAGCGCGGCGATTTCAAACGGATGGAGCAGCAGAACGGTAAAATCGAGGCGGTAGCCTATTCCACGGTCGGAAAATTGACTTTTAGAAGCGGGTTTACTTTTTGATGTTAGACCGTTTGGACTCGATATATCGTAATCCTTTTCCATCTGCTTTGGACCGGTGATACATCCCGTTCCGAAGGGATACATCATAGAAAATGGGGCTATCGAAATGACCCTCGTGTAAAATCAAAGCAAGAGGCACTTCATTCTTGGGTCAAATCGTTTAAACACAGATGAATAGATATTTCAAGTGCGTGATTTTCTTTCTGCTGGGAGCCGGCAACATATCGTATTGCCGGAGCGCGGAACCACCGCGATTCGTTCCGCAGGAAAGTTTCCGGGAACTCACGGTCGGTGTCGGTTTGCATGCACCGCTCAAAGGAGACGACTTCGGAAGTACGGAGTGTTATGTTGTGGATTATGCCGTTTACGGATACGACGGCATCGGTTTTCATGGCGGATTGAAATATATTCCGGAAATTCGGGGTATCTCCGACTGTCTCGAAGTGCCTTTTAAAATTGCATGGCGGTCGCCGCTGCGTGAAAGAAGCCGATGGCGGGAGCGGGGACCAGAAGCTGCTGCTTCGACCATCGAAAATCGCGGGAATCCGCTCCCTGCACTGTTGCTTCTTCTGCTGCCTCAGCGTATAGAATTCAATACAGGAATCACACCTGGCTATATTTTCGGCGACCGGCATATCCATCGGGCAAGCAGCCCATGGATAAACGACGGGGCATGGTACGAAAAAGTAGTGTTGAAAAAGCACGCATACTCCATGTCTTTGGATATCGGGATAAAACTGACTTATCGTGTCCGAAGGTTCGTCCTCTCCGTGGCTCCGGAATTCCACTATTATGTAACGGACAACTTTCGCACATACTCTTCATTGACGGACGAAAGCGCGAATCCGGGACATTGTTTCTTCAGCCTTACCGGTGGGTTGGGATTCATGTTCTGATTAAAAAATACCAAACCACTAAATTACTTAATTCAACGATGAAAAACCTTGTCATTTTATCAGCATTGCTATTTCTATTGAATTCATGCACGAAAGACAAAGAATTCGATATGACTGCTTCCGCACAGCGGATGACGAACGTTCAATCGTGCGACGATGGAATCCTCGCATTCGGCTCCGAAGAAGAATTGGCAGAAACACTCGATGCAATGCAAATCTCGGAAACGTACGATATCGCATCTTATTCTATAGCGACACGCTCCGCAATATTAGCAGCATCGGGAGGTCGGTTCTTCTCTCTGAGGGACTATTTGGCAGAACATACGCTTCAGGAGCTGTCCGATGCGGAACTGTCCGACATCACGAGCGAAGCATTGGAATACGAACCTGAAGACAGTCTCATAATAGATCCGTACTTAGCCTCCGTGTTGAATAAGGACAGGGAAATTCAAATTGGAAATAAGATACATCGATTTGTAGAAGAGGGGCTTCTGATATATCCTGCTACCGATAAAAACAAAATCAGTCCGGTATGGAAGTCACAAGTGAATGTCGCAGGATTGTCCCATGGTCAGCGAATCCCTGTTCAGGTCGGAGATTTTAAGGCCGAATTAATCAAAATAGACTATATGCCGCATGAAGAGTTTGAAATTGATTCGGAAGATTCCGACCAAGTGGATATGGAGCCTGTAACGCGTCCGCACTTGCATCTCAGGGAATCAGGTTGGCCAACGGTGTTTTCATCCCGGATAATAAGATCAGACGGACGGTTTATCGTAAAGGTGGAGGAAACGGCAGCTGGCTGGCAAAGGGGGCATCCGGGCTTTTCGGGACAAATGTGACGCTGACGAATAATTTCGACAAGCGCCACCGCATGAAACTGCGAATGTACGAACAGGACTATATTATCTATCGTGCGGCAGGAATGACCGTACGTATGCAACAACGGCGATTGCGAATATGGTGGAGAAAGAAAGCCCAGGAATTTCGATATGGTTGGACTGCGATAGAGTGCGAATATAAATTCTCTAAACCCGCATTTCTCGACCCTCCGAAGATGCCGAATGGAATGCCTCAATACAACAAGTATCCGACAGCTATGAATAAAAAATTTCCGTTTGCGGATTCCAAGATTGTATTGTTCCATATCCCCGTTGCAAATTATGATGTCACAACCGGAGATGCGAACAAGGCTTTGGCTGCAGGGATGAAACAACTCGCCAAAACGATTCAGAGCTGGTTCGGAGAGCTTCGAAATAAAGTTTTGCAAAATAATCCGAGAGGACTGTTTACAACACTGGATGGAGATCGGAAAATACGTGTTATTTTTCCTCAGGGAGAAGAGATTGATACGGGAACCGGTCGGGAAGTGGTGCGTTGGGACAAACAATGGCTTTCCGGTAATTTTATGATCGGGTTTAAATCCAATCTGGCTGATGGAGGATTTAAATACAGTAATGTTAGCTTCTCCCCTGCCAAAGATGTTGCAATCGTTCGGGGACGGATATACGGGGCTGTCAAATACAAAAATGAATGGAGGGCATGCATAATAGAAACCGAATAAAGTATATGATTATGAAGAAGTTATTGTTAATTGGCATTTGCTTGTGTGCGTCTGTTTACGGTACATGCGCACAAAATCATGGAATCCGCGCTTTCGAGGCCGAGATCGGAGCAGGAATCGCTTTTGGAGGAGACAAGCTGAATTTTGACAATGTACGCCCCGGAGCGTCGTTTCTCGCAGAAGGCCGGTATAACTTCACCCGACTGCCGATAGACGTCGGGTTGCAGGTGAACGGAAGCCTCCTTCACAGGGAATCGAAGCACGCGGGGGAAATGAAATTCAAATCGTGGAATATACTGGCTGTTTCCGATTACAACTTTTTCCGTACAGACCGGATTTCGCTGTTCGCCGGGGCCGGATTCGGATATGCCTTCCATCAGGAGAGTGCACCAGTCTCGTTCGACGATACACAGCCTAACTGGAACGGTTTTTCTTCGGCGGGCGACCGGCATGGTGCGTGCTTCATGCCTCGTATTGGAGCCGAATTCTTCCATCGGGTACGCATCACGGTCGATTACCGGATCGAAGAAAGAGCAAATCGGCACTGCTGTCTTACCGTCGGACTCGTATTCGGAGGAGGAAAGAAATAGTCGGGGAAGGTCAGGTTCGGTTATCGGAATCGGTAGGACTTGTTCTTGAGATCGATTGCGTGAACGATGGATATCCGGTTCCCGAATAGCCGCCGATAAATCATTTTAAGCTCATTGATAGTGTCCGGGTGGAAAACGACCGTATCCTCGATTGCCTGATTGGAGGTCTATTAGGCAAGTGTTAGAAATAAACGTCATGCAAAGAAACAATTTGTTGATTATCAATATTGAATTTTGCATATTGTCAGATCGTTGAGCCCGTATCGCAACTCGGGAGCAGTACGGATTCCCTATGTACTCGGAAACAGTCCCTCTTTGGCTCTCGGGTGCAAAGAAAGAGGGATGTCGGGATCTGCCCGACGAAAGGGCCGGCCGCCGGCTATGGCCGGATCCGTTGTCGGGCTGCCAACCGGAGAAAACAAGCGCCTCGGCCGGAATCTCCGGCCGGGGCGCGATGTTGATACGTGAAGGGAAGAGAGTCGAGTCATTTCTCGTAATGGTATCGCATGGAAAGAATATAGACCTCGATCATTTCATCATGTACGGAATATACGATACGGTGCTCTGCATTGATTCGCCGTGACCATTTTCCGGTCAATTCATACCTCAAAGGTTCGGGTTTACCGATTCCGGAGAACGGATGTGCCGCAATATCCGCAAGCAGAAGAGATATGCGATTCATAATCGCTTTGTTTCCACTTTTTTTCCAGAAGGCAATATCTGCCTGAGCCTGTTCCGAGAAGACTAATTCCATATCTCACCAGGATCTATGATCCGACCCCGCCCTTCTCGAATTTCCTGTTCTGCCACCTGAATACGCGTCATATTCTCGGGTGATTTCATAAGGTATTCGGTCTCCTTGATGGAGTTGTATTCTTCTAAGGACATCAGAACCACTCCAGTTCCCTTGCCTCTGTTGATTATTACCGTATCGGAATCTTCAATGACCGAATCTATGTAGGTCTTGAGATTCTGTCTCAAATCTGAATAGGTTGCTGTTCTCATAGTTTGATATACTGTTCATTTATTACGTACAAAAATACGTACAAATTGTTGTTTGTGCAAATTTTCTCAAATTTTTATATTCGAACCACTGCCGCCAATTCCGCCTGACGACATTTGGGAAAGATCCAGCCGGCGACCTTCTGTCCCTGGTAAGTCAGGTGCTGGTTCCGCTTGGCGCAGATCCGCTCGAGGATCTCCGCATCTTGGGGGTCCTCGGTGAAGATGGCCAGGCTGCGCTCGGAATAATCGACGATGACGACCCCACGATGCAGATACTGCCGCCCGGTCTCTTCCTTCCGATGCCGCACGGCCTCTGCATCCTCGGCCCGGGCTTCGATCTGCACAAGGACATCTTCAGGAACGAAGCTCGGATAGGTCAGGTCTGCATAGAAACCGTTCGTGGCTTGCGTCTCGTCAAGTATGATACGGGCCGTCATACGCTCCCAGGTCTTCAGGCCGATCATCGTATAGCAAAACCCACGGACGTCGTGGGAGACCTCGACGACAATGCACTCCTGAAAGAGGGCGCTCCCGATCGGGAACCATTTGATGCGCTGGCCTCGCCGGGCGACCTGCTTCTCCGTGTCATAGACGACACCCGCCGAATATAAAAGAACTCGCGACATAAATAATTCAATATTAGCAATTCAACCATCCCATTCGACGTCATCCGGCCAAATCTCGATAACCAGGCCGGAATCGCAGATCCGGACGATCAACAGCCGATCCGTCGCTTCGAGAAACTCGACTCGCCGATAACCTTTGTATGGGACCTTCAGGGTCCCGATCCATCCCCGCTCCATCCTACCGCTCCTCGATCTCGTAGTTGATGAACTCTCCGATACGCGCCTTGCCGTACATGGACTCCAGAAACGCATGCAAGGTCGGAAAATGGTGGCGGCGGTTGTTGAGCAGGCAGCTCACACCGCCACCGATTTCAAGCGACAGGAAACGGCTGCAATGATTCCAGTCATTGATCCGATACCCGGTTCCATAGAAATTGACAATTATGGTTCGCATAAGGTTGAATATTAATAATCAATGGTTTTCATTTCGACAATCCACAAGATACGCCCCGACGATTCGATGCCCGTCGATGTCGGTTCGCATCCCTTCCCGAAGGTTGCAGGACCAGACCGGGCGGCTCGTATTCATCCGGTGGCCGCAGCAGATCCGACGCCACTTCCAGAACAGGACATTCCGACGTCGGATCTTCATAACGATCGGTTCAACGACGTCCGTCTTCATTGTGTTCCGCGACATATCTCAAGGTGAAACGGCGCACGGCGGCGAACCATGCCTTCGGGGTGTCGATACGCCGGTTCATATACTCCCGGCAGGAGTACTTTCCGCCAGCCTCCGAAAGAGCCATGTATTCGCGCAGCTCGCCGGTCAGGCGGGTGCGGAACAGGTAAAACGCCGGCCATTCGTAGCACAGGGCGAGTTTGTCGGCATAGCACAGTGGCGAAGGCTCCACGCCGTCCCGCCGCGAATAGCAGCGCGAGTGATGGCGCGTGAGGGTCTCCCAGCGCGGACCGAAGAGCCGCATGATGCGGGCTCCGAGTTCGACATGCGTCTCCCCTTCCGGGCCGTCCATGTTCGGCTTGCCCCAGTAGCCCCAGTCGTGGACCAGGAAGGCGATCCACAGGCGGGGGTCGGCCGGGAAGCCGTACAGGCGCCACCAGGCCAGAAAGACCAATGCGGGATGCAGAAGCAGATTGTGTGCTCCGAAAAGGAGGCTGCGGGTACCGGTTTTCATGTCGTTACAGGTGTAAAGTTATACAATTTAGCGGGATTCTTCGAGTGTCAGCGACTCAGGCCGGAACGAGATCCGGTAGCAATCGACATCCAGGAAGACGCATCTGCCGTATTCGTCGGTCTTGCAAAAGCCGAGGATCCGATGGCCCGGGAATTTCACGCCGTAACTGTTCGTAAAAGTCACCTTGTCACCGACCTTCAGCGACGTTTCGAACCCAGCCTCCGCGGCTGTATCGAAGACTTCAGCTTCATGGGCGCGTCTCCATCGACGGAAGTCCTCGGCATAGCCGTGAAAGAACATTTGCAGTCTCTCGTAATTCTCATTTTTTTTCATAGTCGATATTTTATTTCGTCCTGAAACTCTGACTCATCCTCGTCACGCCCTTTATCCTTTCTTCGGGACCAGCTGGTTTTCCGGAGGTGAATCCGGACAGCGGGTTTCCCGCCGCGGGGAAGAGTCGGGATTTCAAAGAACGGGGGTCATCCCCTTACACGTAGCCTTCAGAGCCTTTCTGATACGGACATTGCCGGCAGGGGTTTGAATATACGCAGGCTGCCCGGGATCGACAAAGGAGCGATCTTTGTGATTCATCACAAAGATCACCGATAAGGGCAGCTCCAGCCATAAGACCGGATCGGGGGTTCCGGGAATTATTTTCAAAGAAATTTCTTCAGCGTGCCCCGGCGTTGCCGGGGTAAATTTCTTTGTCCGCAGGGCCGGAGGAAAATAATTTCCGGGTTCATCGAGGCGGCAAACCCCGGCCGGCGTCCTTTGTATCGGAATGGCCTGAAGGCTACATGTAAGGGGATGACTCCCGTTCGGATCCTGATTCGCCAGGCGGCAGAAGATACGCGGCACGGATCCCCCGGAGGGAAACTTCCGCTCTCCGGCGCAGCCGGGCCGGGAAGGTCGATCGACGAGTCGATCGACCGGATAGCCGGACCCACCAGGGCCCGGCAGCCGGCTATGGACGGTTCCGCTCTCCCCGGGCCGCAAGCGAGCCCGCCGGGCGCAGAGGACCGCGAGCCGGGAGCCCGCAGGGATTCCGGGGAGTTCAGGGGCTCGCGGGACCTTTCTTTGCCGCCGGTTTCTTTGGGGACCGGGCCAAAGAAAGAGGCGGTACAGAGTAAGTATCCGTTTTACTACATATTTTTTAGAGGTATTCGAAAATATATGGGATA
>OEQQ01000015.1_pt1 | contig 74139 bp, 67 predicted proteins | sample 1539741 | NCBI WGS metagenome assembly OEQQ01 (sample SAMEA3891876, study PRJEB23780) | metagenome | biome: terrestrial biome; feature: animal house; material: Caecal content | place: Italy | collected 2015-05-05
AAGCTGCACCCCCTGAACTGCACCGCCTTCAACGCCGACTTCGACGGCGACCAGATGGCCATTCACGTGCCCCTGTCCGCCGAGGCCCAGGCGGAGGCCCGCCTGCTGATGCTCTCCGCCAACAACCTCCTCCGTCCCCAGGACGGCAAGCCGGTTACGGTGCCTACCCAGGATATGATTCTGGGTGCCTACTACCTGACCTACACCCGTCTGGGCAAGGCAGAGCGGGGCGCCGAAGAGGTGTTCGTCACCGATGCCGGTGAGACCAACCTGCCCGCCGGACAGCTGGTGGATGCAGACGAGTTTGTAGCCGCCAACAAGCAGGCCAAGGCAGAGGGGAAGACCCCTGCATCCTTCCGGCCCAAGCTGAACTATTCCAGCGTAGACGAGGCCATTGCCGCCTATGCTGACGGAGATGTGGGCCTCCACGCTCCCATTCGTGTCCGCTACAGCAAGGAGATTGACGGAGAGGTTCAGACCCGGATTATCAACGCCACCGTCGGCCGTCTGATTTACAACGAGCCCATTCCTCAGGATCTGGGCTTCGTGGACCGTACCGACCCTGCCCACGCCTTCGACCTGGAAGTGGACTTCCTGGTAGGCAAGAAGCAGCTGGGTAAGATTATCGACAAGTGTATCCGCAAGCATGGCTTCACCATTGCCACTGAGATGCTGGACCGCATCAAGTCCCTGGGCTATAAGTACTCCACCAAGGGCGCTATTTCCGTGTCCATTGCGGACATGGTTGTGCCTGAAATCAAGTACCAGCTGGTCCGCCAGGCTGAGGACAAGGTTCTGGAGATTGAAAAGTTCTTCCGGAAGGGCTTTATCACCAATGACGAGCGCTACCGTCTGGTGGTTCAGCAGTGGGAAAAGACCACCAATGAGGTTACCGGCGCCCTGCAGGGCAACCTGGACGAGTTCAACCCCATCTACATGATGGCTGACTCCGGCGCCCGTGGCTCCATGGCCCAGATTCGTCAGCTGGCCGGTATGCGTGGCCTGATGGCCGATACCGCCGGCCGTACCATTGAGATTCCCGTTAAGGCAAACTTCCGTGAAGGTCTGTCTGTTCTGGAATACTTCATCTCCTCCAGAGGCGCCCGGAAGGGCATGACGGATACGGCTCTGCGTACCGCCGACTCCGGTTACCTGACCCGCCGAATGGTGGACGTTTCCCAGGATGTGATTGTCCGTGAGCACGACTGCCATACCACCCACGGTATCTGGGTGGGTGCTGTGTACCAGAACGGAGATGTGATCGATACCTTCGGCAACCGCATCCGGGGCCGTTACCCGGTGAACGATGTGGTTGACCCGGTTACCGGAGAGCTGCTCCACTCCAAGGACAAGATGATGATGCCCGAGGATGCGGAGAAGTTCGAAAAGCACGGTATCGATAAGATTTATATCCGTACCATCCTGGGCTGCCGTGCCCGCAGCGGTGTGTGTGCCCGGTGCTACGGCATGAACCTGGCCACCTCCAAGGAAGTGGATTTGGGCGAAGCCGTCGGTATCATTGCTGCACAGTCCATCGGTGAGCCCGGTACCCAGCTGACCATGCGTACCTTCCACTCCGGCGGCGTTGCCGGTGACGATATCACCCAGGGTCTTCCCAGAGTTGAAGAACTGTTCGAGTCCCGCCGTCCCAAGAAGATGGCCCAGATTGCGGAGATCACCGGTGTTGTCAGCATTGACGATACCCACCGCAGCGCTCAGCGTAACATTACCATTACCGCTGAGGACGGAGAGGTGAAGAACTATCAGGTGCCTTACTCCATGGGCCTGAAGGTCACCCCCGGCAAGGTCATCCATAAGGGCGAGCCCATCACCGACGGTGCGCTGTATCCCCAGGACGTGCTGCGGATTTCCGGCGTGGAAGCTGTCCAGGATTACCTGGTTCAGTCCGTTCAGGCTGTGTACCGTCAGCAGGGCGTAGAAATCAACGACAAGCACATTGAGGTTATTATCCGCCAGATGATGCGGAAGGTCAGGGTGGAAGAGCCCGGCGACTCCAACCTGCTGGCAGGTACCGTGGTGGACATCTTCGAGTTTGAGGATGCCAACGCCGCGGTGCAGGCCCGGATTGATGCCGGAGAGACTGACCTGCAGCTGGCTACTTCCTCTGCTGTGCTGCTGGGTATCACCAAGGCTTCTCTGGCTACGGACTCCTTCCTGTCCGCCGCCTCCTTCCAGGAAACCACCAAGGTTCTGACGGATGCGGCCATCAAGGGCAAGGTAGACCACCTGGTTGGCCTGAAGGAGAACGTTATCATCGGTAAGCTGATTCCCGCCGGTTCCGGCCTGGCCGCCTACCGGGATTACAAGCTGACCTCTGTCCCTCAGGACGAGGAAGCCCCTGAAGTCCCTGTGCAGGAAGATGAGGTACAGGAAGAAGCGGATGTAAGCGAAGACACGCTGTAAGAAACGCTGGCAGCGCAACCCCAAAAGGGCTGCGCTGCCTTTGCTATGCAGAAGCCGGAAAAAAGTGGTTTGCAACAAAAAAATTCCAGAATTTTTGTTGACATTTACAGGAAAATGCGTATAATAAGTAACTGTATGGACACTCAAAAAGATACACCTCAGGAAATGAGCCGGGCGGCGCTGATGGCAGCCTGTAAGGGCCGGAAGATGATTGCCGGTGCCAGACAGCTGAAAAAAGCCCTTGCTTCCGGTAAGGTTCAGGCGGTTTTCCTCGCCCTGGATGCAGACCCTGGGATGACGGAGCCCATTGCGGCTCTGTGCCAGATCAATCAAGCGGAGGTTTTCTGGGTTCGCTCCATGGCGGACTTGGGATGTGCCTGCGGGATTGATGTGGGTGCGGCTGCTGCCGCAGCCCTGAAGTAATTCTGGTTCTACCGGGCAGAGCCCGTAGAATATACCCGCCGAAAGGCGAGAATCTAAGAAAGGAGAAAATCGATGCCTACTTTTAATCAGCTTGTAAGAAATGGCCGTAAGCAGGTAACCTACAAGTCCACCGCTCCCGCTCTGCAGAGAGGTCTGAACACTCTGGAGAACAAGGCTACTGATCTGCCTTCCCCCCAGAAGCGTGGTGTATGCACCGCTGTTCGTACCACCAGCCCCAAGAAGCCCAACTCTGCTCTGCGTAAGATCGCCCGTGTGCGTCTGACCAACGGTATGGAAGTTTCTGCTTATATCCCCGGTGTTGGCCACAACCTGCAGGAGCACTCTGTAGTTCTGATCCGCGGCGGCCGTGTAAAGGACCTGCCTGGTGTGCGTTACCACATCATCCGCGGCACTCTGGATACCCAGGGCGTGCAGAACCGTATGCAGTCCCGCTCCAAGTACGGTGCAAAGCGGCCCAAGGCCGGTAAGAAGTAATCTTCTTATCCAAACCAATTTGAATTGACTCTACGCCGATTCGCAAGGCAAGGCCTTGCCAAAGCGTTTTTATATATGTATAAAAACCTCTGGCCAGGCACAAACGAAAGGCTCACTTTCGAGTACCGATGAAATCATTTTATTATGAAGGAGGGAAGCAAAGTGCCCAGAAGAGGTAATGTTCCCAAGAGAGAGGTCCTTCCGGATCCCAATTACAATTCCGTTCTGGTTACCAAGCTCGTAAACAGCATCATGCTCGACGGCAAGAAGGGCGTTGCCCAGAAGGTCGTTTATGGTGCATTTGAAATTGTTGAGAATAAGACCGGCAAGAATGGCCTGGAGGTTTTCCAGCAGGCCATGGAGAACATCATGCCCGCAGTGGAGCTGAAGGCTCGCCGGGTAGGTGGCTCCACCTATCAGGTGCCCATTGAAGTGCGTCCTGACCGCCGTCAGACCCTGGGTCTGCGTTGGCTCACCACTTACAGCCGCGGCCGCAGCGAGAACACCATGAGAGAGCGCCTGGCCGCTGAGATCATGGATGCCGCCAACAACACCGGCGCCGCTGTTAAGAAGCGTGAGGACACCCACAAGATGGCCGAGGCCAACAAGGCATTCGCCCATTTCCGTTGGTAATAAAGGAGTTACTTTATGCCTAGACAGTATTCTCTGGAAAATACCCGTAACTTCGGCATCATGGCTCACATCGATGCCGGTAAGACCACTACGACCGAGCGTATTCTGTACTACACCGGCCGTAACTACAAGATCGGTGAGACCCACGACGGTTCCGCTACCATGGACTGGATGGCCCAGGAGCAGGAGCGTGGTATTACCATCACTTCCGCCGCTACCACCTGCTTCTGGAAGGGCTGCCGGCTGAACATCATTGACACCCCGGGCCACGTTGACTTCACCGTAGAGGTGGAGCGCAGCCTCCGGGTGCTGGATGGCGCTGTCACCGTTCTGTGTGCAAAGGGCGGCGTTGAGCCCCAGACCGAGACCGTGTGGCGTCAGGCCGACGAGTACAAGGTTCCCCGTATGATCTATGTGAACAAGATGGACATTATGGGTGCCGACTTCTACCGCGTGCTGCAGATGATCGATGATCGTCTGAAGTGCAACGCTGTGCCTCTGCAGCTGCCCATCGGCTCCGAAGCCTTCTTCAAGGGCAACGTTGACCTGCTGAAGATGAAGGCTGTCGTGTTCTACGATGAATTGGGCAAGGACTTCCGTGAGGAAGAAATCCCCGAGGATATGGTGGACATCTGCAACGAGTATCACGAGAAGCTGATGGACGCCGTTACCGCCCTGGACGATGACCTGGCTATGATGTATCTGGAAGGGGAAGAGATTCCCATCGATATGATCAAGGCTGTCATCCGCAGAGCTACCATTGCCAACGAGATGGTTCCCGTTGTGTGCGGTACCTCCTATAAGAACAAGGGCGTTCAGGAAATGCTGGATGCTGTGGTGGACTACCTGCCCAGCCCCCTGGACAAGAAGGGCATCAAGGGTGTCAACCCCGACACTGAGGAAGAGGACTTCCGTCCCGCTTCCGACGAGGCTCCCTTCTCCGCTCTGGCTTTCAAGATTGCTACCGACCCCTATGTGGGTAAGCTGTGCTACTTCCGTGTGTACTCCGGTATTCTGGAGAAGGGCTCCACCGTTCTGAACTGCACCAAGGGCACCAAGGAGCGTCTGGGCCGTATTCTGCAGATGCACGCCAACCACCGGGAGGACATCGACATCGTGTATGCCGGTGACATCGCCGCCGCTGTTGGTGTGAAGAACACCACCACCGGTGATACCTTCTGTGATGAGGATCATCCCATCATTCTGGAGTCCATGGTGTTCCCCGAGCCTGTTATCAGCGTCGCCATCGAGCCCAAGACCAAGGCTGGTCAGGAGAAGATGGGTCTGGCTCTGGCCAAGCTTGCTGAAGAGGACCCCACCTTCCGGACCTACACCGATCAGGAAACCGGTCAGACCATCATCTCCGGCATGGGCGAGCTGCACCTGGAGATCATCGTAGACCGTCTGCTCCGGGAGTTCAAGGTGGAAGCCAATGTGGGCGCTCCCCAGGTTGCCTATAAGGAGACTATCCGCAAGGCTGTGGAGCAGGATACCAAGTATGCCCGTCAGTCCGGCGGTAAGGGCCAGTACGGTCACGTCAAGATCCGTGTGGAGCCCAACGAGCCCGGCAAGGGATACGAGTTTATCAACGCTGTTGTGGGCGGTGCCATTCCCAAGGAATACATCCCCGCAGTCGATGCCGGTATTCAGGGCGCTATGCAGTCCGGTGTGCTGGCTGGCTACCCCGTTGTGGACGTGAAGGTCACCCTGTTCGACGGTTCCTACCACGAGGTTGACTCCTCCGAAATGGCCTTTAAGATTGCCGGTTCCATGGCGTTCAAGGAAGCCTGCCGGAAGGCGAACCCCGTCATCCTGGAGCCCATTATGAAGGTTTCCATTGTCGTGCCCGACGAGTATATGGGCGTGGTAATCGGCGATGTGACCGCCCGCCGCGGCAACATCCTGGGCCAGATTACCCGTACCGGCAGCGTTCAGGTGGATGCCAATGTGCCTCTGGCCGAGATGTTCGGCTACGCTACCGACCTGCGTTCCAAGACTCAGGGCCGTGGCCAGTACTCCATGGAGCCCAGCCACAACAGCGAGCTGCCCAAGTCCAAGACCGAGGAGATCATGAAGCTCCGGGCCAAGGGATAATTTCGGGATATTTTTTGAAAAAATATCTTGTATTTATGATTGGAATGTAGTACAATCATTCCATGAGTGCGTTTATCTCTAAACCCCAAATTATTTTTAGTATTCACTAACAGGAGGAAATTTCAAATGGCAAAGCAGAAGTTTGAAAGAAACAAGCCCCATGTTAACATTGGCACCATCGGCCACGTTGACCACGGCAAGACCACTCTGACCGCTGCAATCACCAAGTACCTGTCTCTGAAGGGCCAGGCCAGCTTCGAGGACTACGCTTCCATCGACAAGGCTCCCGAAGAGAAGGCTCGTGGTATCACGATTAACACCGCTCACGTTGAGTACGAGACCGACAAGCGTCACTACGCTCACGTGGACTGCCCGGGCCACGCCGACTATATCAAGAACATGATCACCGGCGCTGCTCAGATGGACGGCGCTATCCTGGTTATCGCTGCTACCGACGGCCCCATGGCTCAGACCAAGGAGCACCTGCTGCTGGCTCGTCAGGTTGGCGTGCCCTCCATCGTGGTGTTCATGAACAAGGCTGACCTGGTTGACGACGAGGAGCTGCTGGAGCTGGTTGAGATGGAGATCCGTGAGACTCTGTCCTTCTACGAGTTCCCCGGCGACGACACCCCCATCATCAAGGGTTCCGCTCTGAACGCTCTGATTTCCGAGTCCACCGACGTGAACGCTCCCGAGTATGCTTGCATCAAGGAGCTGATGGACGCCGTTGACGACTATATCCCCACTCCCGACCGTAAGGCTGACCAGCCCTTCCTGATGCCTGTCGAGGACGTGTTCACCATCTCCGGCCGTGGTACTGTTGCTACCGGCCGTGTGGAGCGTGGCGTCATCAAGAAGAACGAGGCTGTCGAGATCGTTGGCCTGCGTGAGGACAAGCAGAACACCGTCGTGACCGACATCGAAATGTTCCACAAGCTGCTGGACTACGCAGAAGCCGGCGACAACATCGGCGCTCTGCTGCGTGGTATCGACAAGAAGAACATCGAGCGTGGTCAGGTTCTCTGCAAGCCCGGCTCCATTCATCCCCACACCAAGTTCTCCGGCCAGGTTTACGTCCTGTCCAAGGAAGAAGGCGGCCGTCACACTCCTTTCTTCAACAACTACCGTCCTCAGTTCTACTTCCGTACCACCGACGTTACCGGCATCATCTCCCTGCCCGAGGGTGTTGAGATGTGCATGCCCGGCGACAACGTTGTTATGAATGTTGAGCTGATCACCCCCATCGCTATCGAGAAGGGTCTGCGGTTCGCTATCCGTGAGGGTGGCCGTACCGTTGGTTCCGGCGTTGTTACCGACGTTCAGGAGTAATTCCCAGCTAAATCAAACACCCGGTCTTCGGACCGGGTGTTTTTTCTGAAAACTGTAAATAATCTGCTGGAAATTGTGAGGCATATATGGTGAAACAGGAAATTGTGCAACTGGATGAAAGAAACGCTGAGGATTTTTGGAGGTTCAGAAAAGAGCTGTTTTTGGAGTTGGGGGAAGTTCCTGCTGAAATGGATCTTTCCAAATTGGAATCGGCATCCAAGCAGTACTACATATCCCATATCAACAAAGACTTATTGAGCTGGGGACTGTACCGGGACGGCAAAATGGTTTCCATTGGTTCTCTGTGTTTGTTTTTTCGTATCCCTTATCAGGAAAATTTAACCGGTGCTGAAGGGTATATTTTGAATATATTTTCTTCCCCCCATTTTCGGAAGTGCGGTTTTGCAAGCCAAATTTTAGATACCATCATGGCCTATAGCAAACAGCATGAGATAAGAAGATTATGGCTTAGCAGCAGCGAACAGGGTAAAGGGTTGTATAACGAGAAGGGATTTGTCCAAAAGGAAAATGAGATGGAATTATTCTTGTAAGAATCCTGCGTCATTTCATCATAAGGAATCAACGTCTTGCACATCACAGGAAAATTTGAACTCCCATTGGGTGTATCCTCGTTTCAAAAAGATTTTGCAGGAATATACGTAAAAAGACCCCCCGGTGAAACTTCACCGGGGGGTTGGAGCTACTGGCCGGACTTGAACCGGCGGCCTGCTGATTACGAATCAGCTGCTCTACCGACTGAGCCACAGTAGCAGGTGCTCATGAAAGCACGACTATTATAGCTGTTTTCCCCTCGTATGTCAACACTTATTTCCGGTATCCCTTGCAAGCAACGTATTTTGGTGCTATAATCTACACCGTATTCTGACAGAATTGGGTGTTGCTATGAAAAAACTTTTGAAGTACATGAAGGGGTATGAAAAAGAATGCGTCCTGGGGCCTCTGTTCAAGCTTCTGGAGGCATCCTTTGAGCTGTGTGTCCCTTTGGTGGTAGCGGGGATTGTGGATGTGGGCATCGCCAATTCTGACCGGGGGTATATTCTAAAAATGTGCGGCCTACTGGTGCTTTTGGGGGCGGTGGGTTTCCTCAGCTCTGTGGTTGCCCAGTATTTTGCAGCAAAGGCAGCGGTGGGCTTTGCTGTCCGGCTGCGCAATGCCCTTATGCACCATGTTTTGCGCCTTTCCTATACGGATGTGGATACCCTGGGTACCGGCGCTCTCATTACCCGGATGACATCGGATATCAACCAGGTGCAAAATGGCGTGAATCTGACCTTGCGGCTGCTGCTCCGGTCTCCTTTTGTGGTGTTCGGCGCCATGATTATGGCCTTTACCATCGATTTTCAGTCCGCTTTGGTGTTTGCCGGGGTGATTCCGCTGCTGTGCGTGATTGTTTTCGGCATTATGCTTGTGACCATGCCTTTGTACCGGCGGGTCCAGGCCAGACTGGAGGACGTGACCTCTGCCACCCGGCAGAATTTCTCCGGTGTACGGGTTCTCCGGGCCTTCAATAAGGAGGAGAGCCAGGTACAGGAATTCACCAAGAAAACAGAAGAGCTGAACCGGGTGCAGATTTTTGCCGGACGGATTTCTGCCCTGCTTAACCCCATTACCTTTGTGGTAATCAATGTGGGCATTATTCTCTTGGTGCACCAGGGTGCGCTGAAGGTGCACCAGGGCCTGCTGACCCAGGGTATGGTAATTGCCCTTTATAACTATATGTCCCAGATTCTTGTGGAGCTCATCAAAATGGCAAACCTTATCATCAACATGACCAAGGCGGCAGCCTGCGGCAGCCGGGTGGAGAAGGTGCTGGAGATTCAGCCCTCCTGCAAAGGCGCCGCCGGAGAGGAAATGCCTCTGGATGGCAAGGTCTCCTTTGACCATGTGACCTTCACCTATGCCGGAAGCTCCGAGCCCTCTTTGGAGAATGTGACCTTCACTGCTCAGCCGGGGCAGATGGTGGGCATCATCGGCGGTACCGGCTCCGGTAAGACCACCTTGGTAAACCTGATTCCCGGCTTTTACACCTGCCAGAAGGGGACGGTTGCCTTGGATGACCGGAATGTGGAAACCCTATCCCATGTAGGAATCTCCCGGCAGATTGGACTGGTACCCCAGAAGTCCGTTCTGTTCCGGGGAACCATCCGGGAGAACCTCCAGTGGCGTAACCCGGAAGCTTCCGATGAGGATATGAGAGAGGCTCTGGAAATTGCCCAGGCCCTGGAGGTCGTGGAAGGGAAGGGCGGCTTGGATGCTCCTGTGGAGCAGGCAGGTCTTAACTTCTCCGGCGGACAGCGACAGCGGCTGGCTATTGCCAGAGCCCTGGTGGGCAGCCCCAGAATCCTGATTCTGGACGACAGCGCCTCTGCCCTGGACTTTGCCACCGATGCCAGGCTCCGCCAGGCCATCCGCAATATGCCCAACGCCCCCACCACCTTCGTGGTCTCCCAGCGGGCGGCCTCTGTCCGGTATGCAGATTTGATTCTGGTGCTGGAAGACGGTCAGGTAGTGGGGCAGGGAACCCATGAGGAGCTGCTAAAAGACTGCCAGGTCTACCAGGAAATCTACTATTCCCAGTTTCCCGAGGAGGTGAAGGCCCATGGCTAAGGAAGAAAAGCAGAGGGTTGTTTTTGGGAAAGTGCTGCGCCTCATAAAAAAGCAGTGGTTGAGCGTTGCTTTGTCCCTTTTGATGGCTGCTGTCTATGTAGCCATGAGCCTGTATATCCCCATCTTGGTGGGACAGGCCATCGATGCCATTGTGGACGCCGGGAAAGTGGACTTTCTTGTGGTGTCCGGCAAGCTGCAAGGGGTGCTGATCTGCTGCCTGGTGGCAGGCCTTGCCCAGTGGATTATGAACCAGCTGAATAACCGGGTGACCTACCGGGTCACCAAGGATGTGCGGGACCGGGTCTTTGCCCATATCCAGAAGCTGCCGGTCTCCTACCTGGATGCCCACCCCCAGGGGGATGTGGTGAGCCGGGTGGTGTCGGACGTGGATACCTTTGCCGACGGCCTGCTGATGGGCTTTACCCAGCTGTTTACCGGCGTGATTACCATTGTGGGAACTCTGGTGCTGATGCTTACCATCCGGTGGCAGATTGCCCTGGTGGTGGTTGTCATTACCCCCCTGTCCCTGGTGGTGGCAAACTTTATCGCCAAGCGGACTTACAGTATGTTCCGGCTCCAATCCCAGACCAGGGGAGAGCAGACCGCCTTTATCGACGAAACCGTGGAAAACATCAAACTGGTGCAGGCCTTTGGCCACGAGAAGGCGTCCATGGATACCTTTGAGGAGATCAATGACCGGCTGGGAAAGTGCTCCCTGAAAGCCATTTTCTTCTCCTCTTTGACCAACCCTGCCACCCGGTTTGTAAACTCTCTGGTCTATGCAGGCGTGGCCCTGTCCGGCGCATTTCTGGTGCTTACCAACCCCGGCTTTACGGTGGGATACCTGACAAGCTTCCTGAACTATGCCAACCAGTACACCAAGCCCTTCAACGAGATTTCCGGCGTGGTTACGGAGCTGCAAAACGCCCTGGCCTGTGCCGGACGGGTGTTTGCTTTGATGGAGGAGCCGGAGCGCAGACCCGACCCGGACAAGCCCCGGCAGCCGGAGAAGGTTCAGGGCGCCGTGGAGCTGCGGAACCTGTTCTTCTCCTACACCCCGGAAAAGCCCCTCATCCGGGACTTTTCCCTTAGGGTAAAGCCCGGACAGAAGATTGCCATTGTAGGCCCCACCGGCTGCGGTAAGACCACCCTCATTAACCTGCTGATGGGCTTTTATGATCCCCAGTCCGGGGAGATTGTGCTGGACGGCGTGCCTACCCGGCAAATGTCCCGGAAAACCCTCCGGGAGAATATCGGCATGGTGCTCCAGGATACCTGGCTCCAGGCCGGAACCATCCACGAGAACATCGCCATGGGAAGACCGGAGGCAAGCCGCCAGGAGGTTATGGAGGCTGCCAAGCAGGCCCATGCCCATAGCTTCATCAAGCGCCTGCCCCAGGGCTATGATACGGTGATCGGAGAGCAGGGAGGAAGCCTGTCCCAGGGACAAAAGCAGCTTTTGTGCATTGCCCGGCTGATGCTGTGCCTGCCGCCGATCCTGGTACTGGACGAGGCCACCTCCTCCATCGATACCCGGACGGAGCGGAAGGTGCAGAAGGCCTTTGACACCATGATGCAGGGCAGAACCAGCTTCATCGTCGCCCATAGGCTTTCCACTATCCAGGAGGCGGATGTGATTCTCGTCATGCGTGACGGCCATATCGTAGAGCAGGGAACCCACGAAGGCCTGCTCCGGAAGCAGGGCTTCTACGCCCAGCTCTACCAAAGCCAGTTCGCACACTAGGCTCCCAAAAGAAAGTTTTTTACAAAATCCGATTTTAGGTATTGACAAACAGAGGAAAATCGTGTATTATACTCAGGCTGGCTGCGGATGCAGCGGACATGGAGAAGTCGCGTAGCTGGCCGAGCGCGCACGATTGGAAATCGTGTATACCCCAAAAGGGTATCGAGGGTTCAAATCCCTCCTTCTCCGCCATATTAAGACGTCACTTTTGATAAAAAAGTGGCGAGGAGAAAATCCCTGTTTACAGGGGTTTTCTCCTTTTTTATGCCCATTTTTCAGCTCCGGAAGCGCATTTGAGGCGGTTCCCGTATATAGTTTTACTCCTTGCCTCTACACGGAATACCCCGATTTGCACCCAATGCACCCGCACCGGTGATAGTTTGCGATTTGCACCCGTCCCGCTTATGCCTTACAATTTTTCCTTGATTTGCACCCTGCCAAAAAACGAAGCCAACGGCAATAAGGCTCACTTCTTAAAGATAGAAAAAGCCCACGGATTTCTCCGCAGGCTTGTAAGGTGCTCGCAGACGGTTCTGCGTTACTTTTTGTCCGGTATCGGCACCGGAATCTCCGTCCCATCCTTAAACCGGAAGGTCAGGAGCTTGTCCTTGCCCACTGTAGCTGTTTCTACAGTAGAGTTCCAAAGGTCCGGGTCAAACTCCGTCAGGATGTCCCCGCATTGCTGCAGCTTGTCCAGCCAGCGGCGGATCTCTTCCTTTTTGCTCTGGCGAGCATGGATTTTGGACTCCAGCCGGGCGATCTGCGCCTCCAGCTGCTGGCACTCGTCATGCAGGGCGTTATACCTCTCAGTATACTCCGCCTGATCCTGCACCTGATGCTTGTTTTCCTCAATGCAGCCTTTCAGCAGCTGCATTTTGGCGTCATGGCCGGACTGGAGTTCCGCCAAGCGTTGCTCTAGCTCAGCGGTATCGGTTATGATGGGCAGCAGCTCCTCAAACCGGGCGATGTACTGTTCCTTGTCCCCAAGCAGCTGGTTGAAGGCTGCAACAAAGCATTCCTTTATCTCTTCCTCCCGCAAGCTAGGGGTGGCGCAGACGGCATCGCTTTTGTACTTCTGATTGCACCGCCAGACGTGGTGCCGGTACTGGGTGTTGGATTGCAGCACCTTCCTGCCGTAGCTGCCGCCGCAGTCCCCGCAGATGAGTTTAGCGGTAAACAGACTGCTCCGGTGCATTTGGCGGCAGGAACGGCGTCTTTCCGCGATCTCGTTTTGTACCAGCGCAAAGGTATCCGGGTCAATAATGGCCGGGTGCGAGTTCTCTACATAGTATTGCTGGATTTCCCCGTGGTTCTTCTTGACCTTTTTGGTCAGGAAATCGGCGGTGTAGGTCTTTTGGAGCAGAGCGTCGCCCTTGTACTTCTCGTTCTGGAGGATGCTCATAATAGTAGAAACGCTCCACTGTTTTTTACCGGAAGGCGTAGGGATGCCCTGTGCGGTCAGATAGTCTGCAATCGTGCGGACGGTCTGGCCGCCCAGATAGAGAGAGTAGATTTTGCGGATGATTTCCGCTTCCTCCTCCACGATTTGCAGGGTGCCGTCCTCGCCCTTCTCGTAGCCCAGAAAATGACTGTAGGCCAGAGAAACCTTCCCATCAGCCATGCTCTTGCGCTTGCCCCAGCGGACATTCTCGCTGATAGAGCGGCTTTCTTCCTGCGCCAGACTGCTCATGATAGTAATCATCAGCTCGCCTTTGGCGTCCATAGTGTGGATATTCTCCTTCTCGAAGTAGACCTCCACACCTTTTTCCTTGAGCTTACGGATAGCGGTCAAGGAATCCACGGTGTTGCGGGCGAAGCGGCTGATGGATTTGGTGAGGATCAGGTCGATCTTTCCGTCCAAAGCGTCGGCGATCATACGGTTGAAGCCCTCCCGTTTTTTGGTGCTGGTGACGGAGATGCCTTCGTCCGTATAGACCTCTACAAACTCCCACTCCGGGTTGTTTTTGATGTGCCGGGTGTAGAAATCCACCTGCGCCTCATAGCTGGACTGCTGTTCGTCCTGCTCGGTAGAGACACGGGCATAGGCCGCCACGCGCTTTTTCCTCTGCTCATTGCTGAACACGGCAAAGGGCAGACTCGCGGTCTTCTCAATAATATGAACCTTTTTAGTCGGTATGGCCATCTTGATCCCTCCGTTCTAACACCCTCTGACGCTGGCGTTCCCGCGCAGATTGCTTCATCTCATCCGACCAGCTCTCCCGGCGGGACGGGTTCTGCCAGGCGACCTCTTCGGTGTGGCCGTCGCGGAACACATATATCAGGAGATTATGCTCCGGTACCCATATCTCGGAGACATACGACAGCAGGGTCTCACGATCCCAGTCCGCCGTACCCAAAACCTCGGAGGTTTTCTCTATGAGGATTTTTTCCGGGATCTGCTGGGCTGAGCAGATGTCTTTACCGTAGGTGTTGAACGTTGGGCAAATCCAGACCGGCTTGGCATACTTTGTACCTGAAGCGGTAATTTTTCTGCGGAAATACTTCCCGCAAAAGCCGCACCGAATCAGCCCAGTAAATGGGTATTCCTTCGCTTTTTGTGCTGTATTAGGAAACTTTTCTGCCCGCCGCGCCAGTTCCTGCTGTACCTTGGTGAAGGTCTCTTTATCGATGATAGGCTCGTGACTGTGTTCTACATAATACATACGTTTTTCTCCATGATTTATGGCCTTTTTCTTGCTGATATGGTCTATGGAATAGGTTTTTTGCAGCAGCATATCACCGGTGTATTTCTCATTGGTGAGGATTTGTAACAGGGTATTCTCCCGCCATTGTCCGCCGGACAGCGTGGGGACGCCCATGCGGATGAGCTTCTTCACGATGAGGTTCCTGCCCATGCCAGAGAGGTAATCGTTAAAGATCATTTTGACAATCTCGGCTTCCTCCGGGACGATCTGCAAGACGCCGTCTTTGAGGCGGTAGCCCAGCATGCGCCCGGTATTGGGGCGTCCCTGCTCAAACATCCTGCGGATGCGCCATTTCTGGTTCTCGCTGACATTGTAGCTTTCCTCCTGTGCGTAGGCGGCCAGCAGGGTAATCATCAGCTCTCCGTCCGCACTGAGGGTGTGGATGTTCTCCTTCTCAAAATACACGTCGATCCCTAAATCCCTCAGCTCCCGGATGGTGGCAAGCAGCGTCACAGTGTTGCGGGCAAACCGGGTAATGGACTTGCTGATGATCATATCGATTTTCCCGTTCCGGCAGTCTGCCAGCATACGCTGGAACTCCGGGCGGTTGTCCTTGGTGCCGGTCAGGGCTTCGTCCGCATAAACGCCAGCAAATTCCCAGTCCTCCCGGCTGCCGATATAGCTGTTGTAGTAGCTGACCTGCGCCGACAGGGAGTGCAGCTGGGCGTCCTTATCCGACGAAACGCGGGCATAGGCCGCTACCCGTTTGCGGATAAATGTCCTGATTGTCGTGCCTTCCAATTTGATGATCCGTTTCATAATATCCCTCCGTTCCATATTTTTGTTCTTTGCGGTTATAGTGAAGGGGGATTCTCGTGTGAGAATCCCCCGTGAGCTTACAGCTTACGGATCCGGTCAACGCCATATACGACGCCGAGGCCGGAGCCATTGTCCCAGCGCACAAAGACGGTGCCGGTGTCGTCCACCGAGCGCACAGTGCCTTTTGTGCCGGGTGTGAGGCTGGAGTAGGGGTCATCCATCGAGATGAGCTCTACCCGGCAGCCGATGGGGTACATCTTCCGTACCCGCTCCACGGCCTCGCGGCTTGGGAATCCGTTACTGTTCATAAGGTGCGCCCCCTTTCTCATCGGCGGATGTCTCCGCCGCAGTGTCAGCCGGTGCCAGTTCCACGCCTTCCGCCGGGGCAGGTTCTGCCCGTTCCGGGCGGCGGCCGGAGCGCCAGCTGCTGTTTCCGGTCAGGTTCCTCAGCAGGATCCTCCGGGCGGTTTTGTATTCATCACCAATAAATCCTAAGCGGATCAGGAACAGCCGCATGGCAAACTTCTCATTGTCAGTGGCACATTCCTTGGCAACCACCCGTTTTTGTTCCTTGGCCATCTTGCACATTGCGGTGACCAGACGGTTGTAGGTGTCGGACTCACCGTCGATTCCATGCAGGGTAAACCACTGGAAGCAGAGAGCATCCTCAGTGAAGACGATTTCCAACGAGTCTGTCTCCAATGCCTTTTTGAGCAGCGGTGCTTTGCTGGCGATGATCCTCCGCAGGTTTTCCTCCGTTTCCGGGGTAAACCCATCCCGTGGCACTTTGATGATTAGGAAACGTAAATCCTCATCATCAGCCTGTGCAGGATCGGACTCCCCAGTATCCGCAGCGGCTGTGGGCTGCTCTGCCGGTTCTGCTGGATGGAAGCCTTTCTCCCGCAGTGCGTCCACCAGCTTGCGGAGATCTTCCGGGCTGGCATCATCCGGGACGCTTACCACGCCGTCCTTGTCTACTCGGTAGCCTCCGACAGCATAGGCAAAGCTGGGTGCGCCCTGGTAGACTGGCGGTTCGGCCAGAAACTCCACCATCGCCCGGACGAGGGCTTTCCGGTCTGCGCCGGTCACGTTGTAGTTGATACGCATAGGTCTTACTCCTTTCCTTGGTTTTTTGTATCGCACACCATCTATCACTCAACTCGCCTCAGAAAGCAAGTCCGAAGTGTGGAAATCTGCATATTTAGTGCTCTTTCCCCGTGAGGATAAAGTTGGCGTACTCTTTCCTGTGGCCTTCCAGATACACCACCAACTCGTAGTAGCCTTCACGGTTGGCGATATGCTGTACCCGGTTGACGTCGAACATGTTGGTCTCGCCGGTTGCCCGGATCGCAAGAATCTGCTGTTTTACGGTATTGGTCATAAGATGGTCTCCTTTCTTTTGGTCGCATACCATTCATCACTCTGCTGCCTGAGAAAAGCAAGTCCAAATTGCGAGAAACGGTATGAATTTACGGTTGTTTTTGTGGTTCCTCCATCGACCTGATCGCGGCCTGCCGCAGAATCTGCGGATCGAAGCCCGCGCTCCGGTAGCCGGTGAGGATGGTGCAGAAATACTGGGGCGAGGGTGCGCCGTAAGGGTGGCGGTCTTCGTTCATGATGTAGATCATGGCGTAGAGCCGCTTGCCGTTGACGGTGACGCGCAAAGTCTCCTTGCGATAGAGGTGCGGCCAGCCCTCGTAGACGTCCAGCGCCTTCTCATCCTTGGGCTGTAAGCGCCAGATCAGCACCGGCACTTCGTCCCCCTGGCTGCGTTCCACAGTGGCGACTGCCGTATGGCTGCCGCCCCGGAACATCAGCCGGTAGTTTTTAAGGGTGGTACTGCCGACCACCTTGGCGGTGGGACAGCGTCTTGCCATCTGTTCCAAGTTGAGGTTGGAACCATAGGCGATGTAGTATTTGGCTCTAATCTTCTTCATGTGCATTTCCTCCGTTTCCTGTGCGGCTGATGTGGCTGCGGACGTTTTCCCGGCTGCCATAGCGCCAAGCGGCGTTGCCGTCTAAGTGCTGGTAAAGGTGCTCCCGGCAGCTCTTGAACTCATCGCCAATGAAGCCGATCCGGTTGAGATAGACCCGCATGGCGAACTTCTCGTTTTCTTCCTGCACTTTTCGGTAACTGGCGCTCTTTTGGGTGAGCGCCTGATGGTTAAGGGCTAAGGCGAACACGATGTACGCCCGGATCTTCCCGGCGTGCAGGGTGCCGTTGAAGCCTCTCAGCTCCACCGTATGGTTGCCGTGGAAGAAGCTGTGCAGGTTGAGAAAGTGATAGCGGCTGTCATGGTAATGGGTGTTGCGGTTGCCCCGGTAGCCCTCGTACCAGATGCTCTCGATCCTAGAGAAGGTCTTGGGCTTGATGCGGTTCATCCGCTCCACCAGATAGGCGTCCATCTTTTTGCAGTAGCGCATCCGCTCCGGTGCGATCTGCAAGGCTTTGTAGAACAAATCGTTATGACTGGCGATGATGTTGACAAAGTTGCGGATGCTCCGAGGTGTGTGGCCGGAGCCGTCAAGGTGGATGTGGATGCCGCAGGACTTATTGGTAAACCCGCCCGCCTTGCGTAAGCGCCGGGCCAACCCCTGCACCGTGTCAATGTCCTCACGGTACAGCAGGATCGGGCTGACCAGTTCTACACTGTAGCTGCTATTGGCAGAAACGGTGCGGCGGCCATCCTTGCGCTGGCAGTCGATGCTGCCGTCCGACATGAACTTCCACACCCGCCCGTCCGGTGCGGTGATCCTATGGGTGCCATAGTAGTCACCGCTGACCGAAACGGTGCCGCCGAGGTACTGGGCGGCGACGTCCGCCGCCTGTCTCCGGGTAATGCCTGTGAACTCGATCTCGATGCCAAAGTGGTTGGTAAACATGTGACTTGCCCTCCTTTTGTGGGCGGCTTTATGCGCAGTCCCAGAGGGCATCCACGGATGCGCCTCTAGGGATAAGCGCACCGTGGCCGCCAGATTGGTTTACCGATAATGTTTCTGTGTTAGACCTCCTTTCCGGCCTTGCGGCCTTTGACGATTTTGGGGATGGGACTGCCCGTAGCGTCCCGCTGTGAGCTGATCTTTGGGTGATACTTTTGGATAAGCGCTGCTTTGATCCTTCTATGCTCATTTTCTGTGATCAGCTCACTTTGGAGAAGCCGGCTGGCGATCGCCATCGCCGCGCCGAAATGCTTCTCACGCTCCAGCTGTACCTTGTCCATTAGGGCAATCCCTCCCCATAACGGCTGAGCAAATAACATTCCCGCCCGCAGAACTTCCGTTTCCGGTTGCCGTAGCTGGTAAACTGCTTACCGCAGTGGTAACAGGTGAGCAGATAGGGCTTCTTAGCCCGCGTGCGGTTCCACCACTCATAGCGGCAGTGGTTGTCGCAAAAGACCTTGCGCCTTGCGCCGGGCGTCTGCTTTAGCGGTTCGCCGCAGTTTTTGCAGACCGTTCCGGGCAGATGCCCGTCCTGTTGTTCCTTGAGCGTATTGCGGCGGCAGACAGACTTGACGGTATTGGAGGACAGATCGAGGGCTTCGCCGATCTCCACATAGGTCATCCCGCCCCGGCGCATCTGTAAAATAGAGTGCTTTTGGTAGTTGGTAATCATGGAAGCGTCTCCTTTCTTGCCCCTGTCGCCGCCACAGAGGGCGCAGAGGCGGTTTTGCCCCGCGAGGCGTATCCGTCGGCGGAGGATTTTTCTCGCGCCGTGTCGCGCCGCTTCTGCGCGGCATTTTGGATGCGCCCTTCCGCCAGTTTGCAGAAGTCGGGGTTGATCTCTATCCCGATGTAGTGCCGCCCCAGATTTTTGGCGGCAAGTCCGGTGGTGCCGCTGCCAAAGAAGGGGTCGAGCACCACACCTCCGGCTGGGCAGCCCGCCAGAATGCAGGTCTCTGCCAGCTTGGGCGGGAACACCGCAAAGTGTGCGCCGGAGTATGGGGAGGTGCTGATATGCCACACATCCCGCTTGTTGCGGTGGGTGGGCAGCTGCTCTGCCGCGACGCTCCCGGCCTTACGGGGACGGTTGATTGTTTGGATGGTCTGCCCCGGTACACAGGCGGCATATTTGTGGCCGCCGCTGCGCCCCCGGCGCAGACGCTCCAAGGTGGCCGGGGAAACCGGCTCGGCAATCGAGCGGCGGTCAAAGTGATACCGTTTCGCCTTGGTAAGCTGGAACACATGCTCGTAACAGCGGCTGCAGCGGTCAACCACGCTCTCCGGCATGGCGTTGCCTTTCTCCCAGATGACGTCGCTGCGCAGATACCAGCCGTCCTCACGGAGCGCCAGCGCCAGCCGCCAAGGGATGCCCAGCATGTCCTTGACCTTTGCACTCTGACGGGTGTGCTTGCAGTAGGTATCGGAAATGTTCAGCCAGAAGGTGCCGTCCTTGCGGAGCACCCGGTAGACCTCGCGGAATACCTCCACCAGCCGCCGGATATACGCCTCCGGGGTAGCCTCGCGCCCGATCTGCCCCTCCACCCCGTAGTCCCGGAGGGCGTAATAGGGCGGCGAGGTGACGCAGCAGTGGACGCTGTTGTCCGGCAAGGTCTTGAGGACGGCAAGGCTGTCGCCCTGCAAGATGGCGTCGATGGGGATATGTAGGTTTTTGAGGTTGTTCACGGGGTTCTCCTGTAGGTTGGGTTGTTTAGCACTGCGCATCGGGGTTTCCTCCCTTCTGAAGCAGCACCGGCAGCTCCTCTATCGTGATCACGGTAAAGAGCTTCACCGGCTCTGCGGCAAAGGCTTCCCGCAGATGGTACAGCAGCCGTTCCTTCCTGTCGGCGTTTGGCACGATCCAGATGGTTAAGGGGAACATGCCGTGTTTTTCCTGCTCGATGCCGCTGCGGTAATACTTGTGGTACCACTCACACTTTTCTTTCACCTTTTTGGGCGATTCCGTGTCAAGGTCAACCTCCAGAAACCAGCGGTCTTCGCAGTCATCGGATACGGCAGCAGCGTATAGATCGGGTTTGAGGGTACGGTGCACGCCCCTGCTCCGGTAGCTTCGCCAGCAGTCCGGCTCCAGCTCCAGCGCTGTCAGGCATATGCCGGTTGTGCTGCAAATCTCAGAGAGCTGGATGGCGGCTTCCGCCACGGCCAGCGTGTGGGCGAGGAAGAATGGCGACGGCTCGAAGAACCGGCGGCAAGCATCGTCCTCATCGGCGCGGAGCCGCAGCAGCCGTTCCCCGGCATGGGTGAGATACCAAACCAGCGAAGCCGACCCCGCCCGCACACCCCCGATCCGGCGGGACAGGGTGTTGAGCAGATGCAGCTCCCGCAGCTTTTGCAGAATGAAGAAAGCTGCCTGTTTGCTGACATCAGTAAAGTGTAGCCGGTAGATCTGGCCGGTCATCAGATAGCGGTATTTGCGGACGGAGGCCAAAACCTGCTTGTCCCGGTCGCTGAGCCGCATGTCCAGTTCCTCCAGCCAGCGGCGGGAAAGCCGCTTGGAGTCCGCCGGGTCGCCGGGCGGTAAATTATCCATAACTGGTTTATGATACGAGTCGTGAACCTTAAACTTGGAAAAGTCCGGTGTTGTGCGGCGTTCCGGCCTCTCGCCATCGTCGCGGAAGATAGGGCGGTAAGTCATGAGCGTTTCCTCCTTCCGATGGGCGCGTCACCGGCAGCGCCTTCAGGCGGGCTGCCATCCAGCATGGACAAGTATTCCTGATCCACCTGTTCCCACGGCGTACCGTAGAGGGCTGCGCTGCGGGCGCGTACAGCTGACGCCTCCCGCAAGGCGGGCAGCGGCGGCATGGTGCGTCCCTGTATCCAGCCGGTGTTCTTTCCTCCGGCTTGGAAGGAAGCGTAAACGTGGTGGCGCGGGAGCTTCATAAAATCCTCTGCGCTAAGCTCCGGAGCCATGGCGGCTATTGCTTTGGCGTCGGTGGCATTGAGGCCAAACACGATCTTGTTCCGGGCGTTGGCGTCGATCCCGGCGCAGACGCCGGTGGGCAGCTGCCCCCGGTATTGGTGCGCGAGGGTGAGGCCAAGCCCCAGCCCCCGCGCCTGTGCCAGAGCGTCGGAGAGGTCGGTGGGAAGCGAGAGATAGTCCTGCAGCTCGTCGATGTAGACGGACACGATGTGCCGCTTCTCCGGCGGGATCTTGGCGCGGGACAGCGCCAGCGTCCAAGTCATGCCCACGATCAGGGAGCCGAGCAGCCGGGCGCTCTCCCCGCCGATGATCCCTTTGTTCAGCGGCACCAGCACGATCCTGCGTTTGTAGAACAGGTCGGTAAGGGAGAACTTGGGACTCGCCTGTCCCAGCACACTGCGCAGGTATTGCCGGAGCAGAAACTGGCGGATCTTATTCAGCACCGGCTCGATGATCAGGCGGCGCTCCGCGTCCTTGAGGGCGTCGAACTGTTCCCAGAAGGGGCGCAGCGCCACCCGGTCTTTGAGCTGGCCGGTAATCCGGCGGCGGAAAGCGTCGTCGGTGAGCAGGGCGGGCAGCCACAGCAGGGTCGCGCCCTCCACCTGTACCAGGGTGAGCAAAGCGGCATTGAGTACGTCGGCAATCCGCACGCCCCAGCTGTCCGACCAGATCTCCTTCAAGACGCTGAGGATGCTGTCGGCAATGAGCACCGGTTCTCCGTACTCCCGGAAAGCCAAGGGGTTAAAGCCCACCGGGCAGTGATCGGAGGGGTCGATCACCACCACCTCGTCCATCCTCTCCTGCGGGATGCGCTCCAGCACATCCCGCACAAGGTCTTGCTTGGGGTCGATCACGAGAACGCTCCGCCCCGCATTGATATCCGAAAGGATCAGGTGCTGTAAAATGGTTGACTTACCTGAGCCGGTCGGTCCTAAAAGGACACTGTGCTCAAGGCTGTCCATTGGGGAGATACTCAGGCGCTTTGGAGTAGGCTGGTCCATGCTCAGGGCAAAACACCGTTCGGCTCTGCTTCCGGCCTTGGGGCTTTGGTACCACAGCGGCGGCAGGGTGAGCTTGGGATGCAGCCCCGGTGTGCCGGGCAGCTCCGCCTCGCCGGTGGGCAGGAGCAAGAAGTTGGAGAGCTCCTTCACCGACAGCTTCAGCGGGAAATGCCACGGGATGTGGACGCGGGTAAGGCGCTCCGGGTTTTCTGAGTCGGTATAGATACGCACACCGGCGGATTCCAGCACCTTGAGCGCGGAGAGGATGCTGCGCAGCCGCGAGAGGCCGTTGGCACCGGATGCGCCGATGCGGATCACGGCTTGGAAGCTGTACTGCTCCGCCTTTTCCCGCACCGCCTTGCGGCACTCCGCCGTAGCTTGGTGGACGTCGCCAATCAGCACCTCCAGCCAAGTGGCGTGGGGATCCGGCAGACTGGCGGGGATGGGAGCCGGAGGGTACGCCATGCCCAGAATGACCTGAAGCACCAGCTCCGTACCGTCCCGATCCTCCGTCATCGCCGCCAGCCCCGCCCGGATGACAGCCTCGGCAATATCGGTTTTGAGGGAAAGCTGGGGATGGGTGATCCGCAGCTGCTTGGCCATACCCACCGGCAAGCGGGCAGCCCGCGGGAGCGTGTGGAACTTGACGTCCCCATGCGCCCGGAAGACCTCCTCGATCTTGCCGATGTACTGCTTATCCGCGCCCAGCAGATGGCTGACCTGCCCGTTCCGTCCCCGGATTTCCCAGATGACCGCCCCGCGGGGCGTTAGGTTTGCCAGCTGCGCAAGGATGTTCTGGACGGTCTCCAAGTCGTAGGGGCGCTGCCACAGCACCTCCTGCCAGCTGATGTTTTCTATTTGGTGCTTTCTCATAGTCTGCTCCCTCCTTCTGTTACCATTTTCCCATATCCCGTTTGTGCTTCCAGATGCGGTAGAGGACAATGGCGGCAAGGGCGATGACGGCCAATATGACCAACACCGGCCAGACTGAGCAGAGGAAACAGACCGCCAGACGGATGAGGAAAGCGGAGAGCGCTAACAGCGCGGCGGTTTCCAGAATCCTGCTGAGCAAGCTTCGGTGTTCCAACCATCACACCCCCTCCGTTTCCGGCGCATCCCCTCCGGCAACCTTGTCGCTGTAGCGCGGCACCGGGTAGCCGGGGATGACGATATCGCTGTCGATCTCGTTGCCCCATGCGTCCCAGCCAGGCTGTCGTCTGCGGGCAAAGAGCTCCAGATATGGCCCGTGTGAGAGGCGCTCAATAACAGCGAACTGTTCCTCCGGCTTGTGGGAGTGATCCTGCTGCGGAGCAAAGAGCCAGTTCGGCTGGGCATGGAACTTGACCGGTGCGCGTCCACGGGTGGCGAACAGGCAAGTTTCAGACGCATTTCTGATATAATTTCCAAGAAGCAAGCGCGGCTTAATCCAATATATGGGACTGCGGTAAGTGAACCCCCATGCCTTGACGACCTCCAAGCCCTCCGGCAGCAGCCCGTTTGGAACCCAGAGATAGAGGTGGGCGTTCTCTTCACAGAGGTCTGCTACCGGCATGGCCTTGATCTGGTCTAAGGTCATGAGCGGGTAGTGGCGTTCGGCTCCCCGCTTGCCCTTCTGGTTGATATCCCAAGGCGGGTCACACATCACGGTGCGGTATTTCTGATTGATAATTTGTTTCATATGTTCACGTTCCTTTCTCATTTGTCGTGCTTTGACGCCAGTTATAGCGTCCTTCCTCGGAAAACAAAAAGTTAAGCATAATAAGTTTTTCGAGCGATAATAAGGCGCTTAACAGGGGTCAAAGGCCAATTAAGCTGTAGCAAAAAACGCTGTTGTAAAAATTACAACAATACCTTGATTTCCTTACTTTCTCGTGTCGGACCGGCTGGCCTCCCGCAGCATGGCGCAGTAGGCATTGAGGCAGTCGCTGTCCATTTGGATTCTCTGCTCTAACAGGCGGCGGAGTTTTTGGTTCTCCCTTCGCAGCCGACAACACCTGTCGCTTTCCTTGATGAATAAAGCCGTCGAGACAATAGAGAAAAGGCAAAAGACCACCGCGGCAACAATTAACATCACAATATCTTCGTAAGTCATACCATCACCACCCTTCAATCCTCTGTACGGCGCTGCGGACATAGGCCGCCACGATCTCCCGGTAATGCTCGGTACCCTCCGGGTCGATGTTGGAGAGGCGGGCGGCCATACAGGAGAGCGCCCCGGTGTGCTCCAGCGCGGCCTTGGTGAGCAGCGCTTGGCAGTGGTCGTACCCTGCGGCGATCAGCGCGTTCTCCACCATGGTGCCGAGGGCGGTTTCTCCCCGGCGGCTGAAGCCTCGTCTGGCCGGTACCATCTCGAGGATTTCCCCGGTCACCGGCATGTCCTGATTTGCTGGCTCATAGTTGATTCTTCTCATGGTCAGATGCTCCTTTCCTGATTTTGAAGCCCTCCGGCGGGGCGGCGGGTTCCGCCCCGCTTCGGGTGCTTCCAAGGGGTAGTCATCAAGGGGCGGGCAATCTTAACCCTCAGAAAATAATTTTTCTAAACTTTTTCTGAGGCGCTTCATCCGCTTGGAGATTGCCGCCTCAGAGCGGTGCCACTCGCGGGCGACCTCGCTTTGGTTCTGGCCGTCAAACACGATTAGGGTGAGCAGTTCGAGGTCATCATCGGAGAGGGCTTTGAGCCAGAGGACAAGCGTCGGGGTATCGATATCCTCCAGCCAGCCGTAGCGCCCGGAATAGTGGATTTCCAGCTGGACGCTGCATTGCGCCAAGCAGTTCTTATAGAGGGGCGACCGGCCTTCCTCGCACTCTTCGTCATCTCCACCGGAGAATGCAGCACCGTCGTAAGGCTGCGTGTGGGTGTAATAGCGGCGGTCACTGTTGAGCGCCTCGCGGTCATACCGGTACATTTCGGCGATGGCGTCCTCCGGCATCCCGGCCTCCCGGCACGCCCTGGCGAAGCGGGCAAACTCCTTCTCGGTGCGGTATCTTTCTTTCCCATAGTTGAATCCCATGTGCGGCTCCTTTCGCGGGGATCCGCGAGGAGCCGTACATGTCCATCAATCCGTAAGACACAAAAAGACGGCAGGGGAACATCTGGGAAATCCAGATATTCCGTACTGCCGTCTTGCGGTCTCGCGGATCGGGTATGTAGTTTGTAAGGTTAGGTGCGTTAGCGGTTATGCGGTCTTGCGATTGATCACCTCCAGTTCTCCGCCATACTGGTAGCGGATGTCGGTAACGCAATCCTTGAGTTTGATGGTCAGCGTGGCGGTCTCAAAACAAAAGCGCCCGACCAGCTTCCCGTCTTCGTTACGGATGTCGATGATGTTGTTTTCCTGCATAGCGCGTACCTCCAATTCTCAGGGCTTTGCCCTGCGCCCTTGTTTGATTGAAGTTTAGCGCATTGGGGAGCTGTTTTGGGGTTTCCCAAAAAACCAGAAATAAAAAGATGTTTTCCGAAGAGAGCCAAAAACATCCGAAAAGAGCCAAAGAAGTCCGAAGTGATATATTCCCGTTCTCAGATTGCCATAGAGGGAAAAAACAGAAGCGCGGCTTGACATCGGCGATGTATATTTGCCTTTGTGTTGACATTTTTTGCCATCTGTGCTACAATTAAAGCATAAGTTAGTTATAGCTAACCTATAACCGCACCTTAACTTACTGCTTCAGCGCCTCCGGATTATCGTTGATCTCACTTGTGCTTCTCAGGGAAGGACGGGTGATAATACGATAATCTTGGAGGTAAGAAAAATGCGTACAGAATGTTACGAACGCGATCTGACTGAGAATGGTTACACGGTGCTTGCTTCTCGCCGTATTGGCGAATACTGCGATACCAAGGCAGAGCCGCTCAAGATGTGGCTGGATAAGGGTGACGAAGTCTTTTGGCCCGGATTTGCGCTGACGGCGGATTCCGATCTGCCCTTGCGCCGTCCGGCCGACCTGCCGGATTACCCGGACAACCCCCTGCCGCCGGAAACGGATATCTTCACGATGGATTCGGAAGAACTGTCTCAGGAGGAACGGGACGAAGTGGACTTCTGCAAAAGCTGGTATGACGTCCTGCGTGGGAAACGTCAAGACTGGCAATGCAGCGGGTTCCGCGTATTCGCCGGGCTGGTTGAGATTTACTTTGTACGGCCGGAAACCGGTGGGATCGCCTTTCTCTGGCTCAAGGAAGCGAACGGTCTCCGCCTGCACTTTGAGTGCCCAAAGACGAGACTGGGGTTTACCCCAAGCTACAAGGTGACCATCAGCCGTCAAACCACCCACGTGGAGGAAGATCAGGGGTATATGATGCGGGATATCCGCTTTATGCTCAAGGATCCGTCCAAGGGCGTCAGTCTCGATGTGGACAACCAGCGCATTGCCGTCACTGAAGCTGTAGGCATCTAAACCAAACCGCTGCGGGTTCCGCAGCGGTTTTTCCATGCATCCTCGCACTTCTGCGTCTTTCGATGGAGCGCAGAATGTGATATAATAAAATATCTTCCATTGAGGCGGGGTGAGCAAAATGCCGGATTTCTTTCAAATGAATCTGGAACAAATGTTATCGGAATTAAGGCTGCATGAAAGCAACACCCAAGCCCTGTTCAATGCGTTAGAGGGAGATAAAGCTGTCGCTGACTACCGGAAGCGTTGCCAGAACAGTGAGCCGCAATATGAGGTCTTCTGTAAAAGCTACATTATTGCTTTGGTGAAAAAGTATGTATCCAGTCCCCATGACAGCGAAATCCTTCTTGCAGTATATGGCTTCCTGCGGGGGTTCGATCAGATCAACGGGGTCGAAAAACGGCGCAAAGAATATGTCGAGGCGGCTTTCGGGCGCAATAAAAAAGTGACGGATAGGAATGGGAAACCCATAAAGGCCCTCTACACGAAGGAGCAGCCGATCATCAAAGCGCTAGCTGCACAGCTGACGAAAGAGGTTTATAAGCAGGGCAAACGCGGTTCATTGGGGCTGGCGGACGAGGTTTTCCGTGAGTTGTCCATGCGATTTCCAGATGGCCTGTCTGATATTTGCCCCTTGCCGGAACCAAGGTTTGTTAACGAAACCTTGGGATGCAGGGATGAGCTTCCTCATAAAGCGTATTCTGCCGGAGACGTCTTACAGGCAGAGGGCAGCAACGAGGAATCCGATGAAGCAGATAATGGTGACCGGCGAAAAGAGGCTGCTTACATGAGGAAGCCATTTTATTTGCCCCCTCAGCAGCCTTCCAACAAGGCTTCGGCACGTGATGAAACGCCGCTTATAACCGATGCTGTCATTTCCAACATCAAAATTGCGCCCGGCCGTTTCTTTGGGCGCACAGGGGAATTGAAGGAAGTCAGAGATAATTTCCAGAATAATTCCCGCATCCAAATTATTAGTGGGCGCGAGGGACAAGGGAAATCCATATTTGCTTTTGAATATGCGAAAACCTTTCACAGCGAGTATCAAATCCTGTGCTGGCTTAATTGCAAAGATGATATCACGATACTGGGAAGTATTGTGGGATTCCTTGATTGCGCCGGGGTTGAATTGCAGGGTTACTCGCCGGAAGAAATCAGGGACACGTTCCGCAGGTTCTTTGAGGAAAACAGCGGTTGGCTGATTGTGTTCGACTGCCCAACGCTCAAGACGGAAGAAGATCAGGAGGCTTTGAAGCGCTATTTCCCTCAGAACCCGAAGGGTCATATTTTGATCACAACCTGCGGCGCCCCTGAATGTTGGGAAGCCAAGCACCTGTTTCTGGGCAGTTTTACAAAGTCAGAGGCCGATGCCTTTTTGATGGATGCTGTTGGCGAAATGCAACACGGCCAAACCGTAAGCAGCCTGTCCTATGCGCTTGTTTATGATCCAGTCGCATTGGAATACGCTGCCGCCTATATCCGTGGGACAGGCTGGGCGGCTCCGCTGATGTATTTTAACTCGTTGGCAGAACGCGGCATCCCTCCGGCAGAGCCGTCAGGGGAAGAACGTGATGTGTTTGAGACGTATATAGCAAACGTGGACAGTCTGAACGCGGCGTTTGATATTTTAATGGGGCGTTTGCGTACGCAGATGAAATTTGTAGGAGATATCTTGGACACTGCTGTATTTCAGATTCTTCTCATTAGTTCATATTTGTGCCGCTATGACAGCCTCAATTTGACTTTTTTGAGCCAAACCTTCCGTATATTCCCAGCGGAGCTGACCACTGTTTGCCGGGACGATGAATTACGTATGAAACTAATTCAAAAGCTGAGGGACTACACTTTCTTTGAGATACAGGATGGCAATTTGGTCTATAATGAACGGGCGAGGATGGTTGCCTATCAATATTTTGCGGATCAAATGGCAGAGTCTGCGGAAACGACGGCAAAAGCCGTGGAAGCCGCGCTCGTTTCTATCGAGGCGAACCAATATGCTAATAAGGAGCGGGTACTTCTCCATGCTGCACCCCATGTCATGGCCACTATGAGAGAATTGCTTACAACTTTGAACAGTGAGGAAATTGAGCAGCGGTATCCGTACATTGTCGGCTTTCTGGAAGATTTTTATATCAAGCGGTATTATCGGCACCAATAACGTGTCAACACTTCAAAATGAGAAACTGAGTAAGGTAGGCATGCAAAAGCCGCAGGTCTCCCTGCGGCTACGCGCCTAAATTGAGTCTAGCCTCCCGTCAGGAATGCAAAACTCAGTTCAAATATTCCGTGATAATCACTTCCTTTTCGCAATCAAATTCGTCAAGGGGGTCGGGAACTACTTCACCGTCATCGTTAATGCTTCCGAAACCAAGCCTATCGAGCCCAGTAGGAGCATCGAAGGCCAGTGAGCGCACAACGATATCGCCCTTGCACTCAGCGATTTGAACAGAGGAATCCTTGTAGACCTTGAAACAGACCATGTCGATCTCATCGTCCCATACCTTGCCGGTAAGGAAGTCAAATTCCAGAGGCAAGCTGCTCTGTTCCCGATCTAAGGCAACTTCTACCGCCAAGCACTGGTGTTTGGGTGTCCGGAGGTGTTCCGGCAACTGCACGCAGAACCCGAGCATGAGATCAAACATTTTGTCCAGGCTGGGAGCACGGGAGCAATGGCCATACGCAACGTTGGTCAGACGCCAGTTCGGCGGTGTCGCTTGGCGTTTGCTAAGCAGCTCTAAGTTCTCTTTGAGATAATCATGAATGCGTCGATCTTCCTCATTCTCAAGATTGAGTTTTACCGAGAACAGCGGGGTCACAGTCACTTTTCCTTCTGTTTCTGCCGTGGTGCTTGGATTAGTTTCGGGCGATAGCAGCCGGAACACAGCTTTACCTCCATGCCCATGCATGCCCAGACTGATAGTGCGTTTCTCCTTGTCAGCGCTCGCTTGTTTGCAGCAGTAGCATTCGCTGTGTCCAAGGCTGAAACCTGCACTCCAAGCATCGCAAGTTATTTTGTACGGGGTCAAAACATAGCGGTCAGTGGTTCCATTCATAGTGGTGCGGTACGTCAGTTTTCTCATCATCCTACCTCCTAAAAAATAAAAAGACTATTGCGTCATCACCTGTTCTCTTGTTGATATGAGGACAGGTGAATTCCGCAATAATCTGGAGATAGATAACAAATCACGAATATTTAGATTTGAGCACATTAAGCTACAATCAGTGAGTTATTGCTAACTGATTATTTCGATTTTAGCATAGATGGTTATTTTTGTCAAGTATTAAGTTATGTAAATATATAATTTGCAGCTATAATACAAGAAATCTATAGAGGTTAACCGCCAACTGCGTCGTCTTGGTGCTGGTTTTCTTTGTCGTTGCCATTCTTACTTATCCTTAATTTTTCGGGGCGCCGCTCCCCCCAGGTCGCGGCGGCGCGCTCTCCGTGGAGGTCGGGAGAAAGGCACAAGAGCTAACTAACTAGAGCGGATACACCGCACCGAGCGCCCGCCGTACCTGTAGTTGTTGCCGGTACCCAAGCTACTACCATTGTAGTACAGGTAGTACCGGCTGCGGCTACCGCTCGCGATAGCTGACCACCAGTAGCCGCGGGAGCCAGTACTGCCGAGCGTGCCATTGTCGTAGAGCCCACTAAGGACAGGTGAGAAAGCGGAGGTGTAGCTAGTAATGCCGATCATCTCGTGAGCGGTCGGTAGCCGCCAACCCTTCGGACAGATGTCTTGGGTGGCATCTTGCGCTGAGGACGAACTACAGACCGTTCCGGCTGAAGCGGCACAATAGTTGTAATAGCCGCCGTAGGAAGTATTGCTGCTGATGGCAGAGCGAGCTTCGGTATAGGAGTTGCCAGAAGTCAGACTGCCGGTCGGGAAGCTCCAGCTCTGGGTCACATTGGAGTCTGCGGAGGTGAGCACCCTAGATTCACCTCTCTCCGTAGTGGAAGAGAGTCTTAGGTTCTGCGTCATCCAGCAATGCCCGTTGATCTTAGCAATAGTATAACTGTTGTTATCTCTTCTATCTCGCAAAGTAGCCGTTGCACCATCGGAACTGCCTGAGCATTGGGCGGCGGTAAGGTCTTGCATATAGGTAGCTTGGGTGAGTAGGTTCACAAACTGTTGTTCCCACTGCGCATAGAGCGTAATCGTCTGCCCCGCCTGTGCCGTGGTCGTCGTCAGCGTCGCACCGTTGCTATAGCTCGTCCCACTCCCATTCGCCGCCGTGTTCCAACCCGTAAAGTCATAGCCCGACCGCACGAAAGTATTGCCAGGCAGCGCTTGCGAATCGCCCGCCGGGATCTTGATTGACGACATACTGCCGCTAGTGGCACCGTTCCCATTGAACGCCACCGTCACCATTGCCGGTTCCGCCACCACCGCAAAGGTCAGCGTATTAGAATACGCCCCCGACGCAATCGTTGTGTCCACCTTCGCCCCAAAGGAAAGAGTGTAGGTATCGTTGGCGGAGTTGGTAGTGGAAGTATCCTTGGTCTGGATAGGAATAGAGTTGTCGGTAGGAACGGCAGAGTAAGTTGTGCTGTCAGTTGGCGCTTCTGTGCCTAGGTTGTAGCCCCAAGTATTAGGCTTGAGGCTACTTAAGGTTAGGCCAACACCCCCTGCGGTAGCGATGATTGAGGAGGTGTTGGCAGAGATTTTAGGTCTGAGGCTGTTGTCGCCATCAGAGGAATATAGGTAAAGGCTGTAGCTGGCGCTATTGGTAGTGGTGACAGTCAGATCAGCAGTAGCGGTAGTAGTTGCTCCGTCAGGAGTCGGAGTGACACTTTCAAAATCAATTGAAGCAGGGAGGTTAATGCCGACAGACGTACCCGTACTTGGAGTAACTTCAGGGATCGCTGCGTATGTCACTTGTGGTAGTGCTGGAAACAGCATCAAGCCAAATACTAATACCAAGGCACAGCAGCTAACTGTTCCTGCCAATCCCAGCCACGACATCCGGCTGAACTTACTTTGACTTAATTTTGTTCTGTGTATCCGTAACACCGCTACCTCCTATTTCTTAGTGCTGCGGTGCTATGATAAAAAACGACACCGCAATGGGTGTCTAACCTTTTTACACTCAAGCAATGCCTTCATGTTATGCGGTGCCGTTTGATAGGCGTCGCATAATTGCGTGTAAAATTATAATAGGTTAGACATTACTATCGTAGCATGGTTTTTATTTTTTGGGTAGGATTGACTTTACAAACATGAGCGAGTTTTCCACAGGAACAGAGGCGAGGTAGCAGTTCTGTTGCTAGAATAACTCCATCCTCAGATACGCCCGATCCAGATCGTCCTGCGCCACGCCCAAGTATCGCCTCGTTACCTCATAATTGCTGTGGTTATAGATGTGCATGATGACTACCGGAGAAATCTCCTTACTCGTCCAAGCGTGGTATCCCCATGTTTTTCTCAGGCTGTGGCAGGAGATCTTGCCCTCCACGCCCACTGCCACTACCGCTGCATGGATGATCCGCCATGCCTGTACCCGGCTGATGGCCTTGCCTTCCTTGCGGTTACTCACAAAAATAAAATCGCCACGCCTGTGTGGGAAGTACAGGCGCAGCGCTTGGAGAACCTGTTTGTTTAGGGCGATGGTCTTGGTCTTCTTGGTTTTCTTCTCAATGATGGTGATGTGGGTGCGGAAGGTGCTATGTAACTCGTCATATACGTCTGACCATCTAAGCCGGAGCAGGTCGCTGATCCTTAGTGTAGTGCTCGTCCCCATGATGATGAGCGTATAGTTCCGAAGCTGGCCACGCTTCAGAAAATAGTCGGCCAGCGCCTTTAGCTGTTTCTTGTCTCTAATTGGTTCTGTAGCTGCCATAATTATAATTAAGCCCCCTTGTCAAAGATACGTTCCAGTATAGCGTATCCTTTGGCAAGGGGGCTATGTATCACTTTAATTCTACAGATACCATTTTACCATTAAATAGGCCAAGTTGCAACGGAAAATCACCCCCTTGCGGTAAGTTTTTCCTAAAGATTCACTCCCTGTTGCGACCGAGAGCGGGTAGTGATACGGGGTTCCCTTCAGAAAAATGTAACACAAGAATTATTGTGTTACATCCGACTGTAGAGGGCGGTATTTTTTGTTGGAGCGGAGGGCTTTTTACCATGATTTGCCGACATTGTAATCAAGAAATCCCAGATGGGAGCGCTTTTTGCCCCCACTGCGGAACAAATACATCCGAAGTGGAGTTACACCCAAACCCTGTTACATCTAGCGTGGGTGCGGACAAACAGAAAGTAGACATCTGTTTGCAGCAGATATTTTCCTTGGTCATTGGCGTTGTCTTTGTGTTTATCTGTGGTTTTATCGGCAAATGGCTGGCAGGTAACCTGATCGGTATGGGTGGCACACTGGCTTCGCAGATTGCGGATTCCTTCATAAAGGCTACGTCTGTTATTTTGGCTATTATCGGCGCCATCTTCGCTATCGTATTACATAAGCAGGACGCGCAAAAGCGAATTCAGACCAACAAAATCGCTTTGATTGTTTTCTCTGCGCTTCAGGCGGTCTTGCTCCTTATACTGTTCTTTGGAGGGCGCATCATCATCTCGCTATACTTAGGGGCAATTGGCGGCGGAGCCTACAATGTGGTGATTACCTCTACACTTCGCACTACTGCAATCCCTATGCTGATGGCTTCCGTAGTAGCAATCCTACTGGGCAAGTTTATAAAAAGAAAGTCGTTACTTCTCGTTCTGCTTATAGACTTTATCGCTTTTATTCTATCAGTTGCGGTGACGGTTTTGTATGCTCAGGCCGGTGCCCAAGGGATGGTGCCGCTTGCGGCAGGTGTCGGGATCGGCATTATGCAGCCCATAGCGGTATTACTGCCAAGCATCGGTTGGGACTACAATAAACCGGCGCAAAAACAAGCTGTTGCGACAAATGATGGTCAAGCTGATAGACAGGCCGGGGGTCTCCAGAGGTTTTGCCCCCAGTGCGGCACAAGATTTCCGGCAGGAAAAAGCTACTGCGACCAATGCGGTGCTGAGCTAAAGGCTGTTTCTCAGCCGGAGCCGTTTGCAACAACTCCTGTAAGCACGAATACCCAAGATGCTCCGTCGGGCGGATTTGCGGTGCTCAGTTTTTTCTTCCCGATAGTTGGCCTGATCCTGTATCTCGTATGGCACGACACACTACCGCTGAGAGCAAAATCAGCGGGAAAAGGTGCGCTTGCGGGTGTAATCACCAGTGTAGGGCTGAGCATTTTGGCAGTGCTGCTACAGTTAGCGGCTTTTAGCCGGTTGTTTTAATCATAGAGGGGGATACCACATGAGAAATAGAATTATCGCACTGGCGCTGTGCGCTGTGATGCTGCTTTTGGGCGGTTGCGCATCGGATGGAGCTGCTGGAACCAGTGGCAGGACAACAAATAATAATGGGCAGGAATCCAACTCGCCATCCGCATCCGGGCAAGTAGCGGCAGACACAAGGACATCTTTTGAGAAGCTGTTTGATGACGGCCCGCTGCTCGTGCAAGACCCTGATGGATATGGCTGGGGGTATATCGACGCCACTGGTAATTATGCGATTGAACCTAAGTTCAACCTTGCCTATGAATTCCAAGAAAACGGGTTGGCGTTGGTTAATGACCTTGAAACTAGGATGTGGGGTTACATCAATACCTCTGGCGAGTACGTCATCGAGCCGCAATTCTCGGATGCCACGCAGTTTGATGAGAATGGATATGCCTCTGTTGTTGTCGCCCAAACCAAATGCGGTGGAATTATCAACGAATCCGGCGAGTATGTGATCGAACCGGAGCATTACGGGGGAATCGGCAGCTTCTCAGAGGGTTTTGTGGTGGCTGGATCGTCTGGTTACCAATACTATCTCAACGAAGCTGGAGAGGTGCAGTTTTCTCTCAACTTCCAAGAAGCCTATGATTTTGTTGATGGTTGGGCGATAGTAAATCACCGAGGCTTCCTCGGCTATATCAGCACTGAAGGTGAGCACCGCATATTGAGCGATGTAAAAGATGTCTTTGGGTTCAATAACGGGCGGGCGTTTGTACAACTGGCAAACGGTAAATATAAGCTGATTGATGAGAACTTGGAGTATGTCACGGATACCGAGTTTGACGATGTACCAATGTCCAACTCCCTTGGTGGCGGCAAGGGTGCCGCCAGATGGTATGACGGCATTTGCTTTGTCGGTATGGAGACACAACTGGCAGATGGAAGTACGATGATTGGCTATTATGCTATCAACACAGATGGAGAAATCATATTCCCCACTGATAATAAGCATATTCGCAGCATTGATCAGTTTCGAGAAGGATACGCCACTGCCCTAGATGCAGATACCACCAAATGGGGTATCATTGACAGGAGCGGAAATTGGACTGTATCGCCTCAATATGAAACAATAGCTATCCCCGTAAACGGTGTCTATCTCGTTGGTAATATGTCTACCTCAGACTATAAATATATTGATTCAGACGGAAATGTCGTGCTGGATTGTGTGAACCCTGATGTCGTATTTTCCGGAGCCTACCGAGATATTTTGCAGGTGAGACTCCGCGATAGCGATTACGGCACGGTCAACCAACATTATAGCTTTGTCGATTATGATGGAAACTTCATTACAGACCTTATGTTTGAGAACGCAATGTCCTTCTCGCTTGATTCCAGCTATGCCAAGGTTAAGTATAACGGCCTCTGGGGTATCATTGATGGCGAGGGAAATTGGCTGATTGAGCCGCAATTCCAGAGCATCGGCAGATAAGGCCGTCAGATTAGAGAGGAGATAGCCCTATGAGAAAAATAGCTTTGTTTTTGGCTCTATGCCTGAGTTTATCTTTACTTGGCGGCTGTGCAAAAGGTGACAGCACTACGGCTGCGCCTCCGTCAAGCACGCCGGAAGCAGTCCCCTCGGATGCGGACGGTTCAGAGAATGAGCCGCTTTTTGCCGGCGATCTTGAAGACTATGATTTCTCTGCGCCAGAGGACACCGACGCTTTTGATTTACCGTTGCTCTACGCCCAGCCTTTCTCCGATGGCTACGCTTGGGTGCAGTATGAGGATGAGGCGGGTGCCATTGTTACATCTGTGATTGATACGAACGGCGCTATCTGCTTCTCCCTGCCTACTGGCGTAGAGCCGAGTTACATGAGTCCATTTGCGGATGGATACTCTTACTACCGTGTGGGAGATGCGTACGAAACCTCCTATGAAGTCATTGTGGATACCACCGGCAACGAGTGTTACCGTACCTCTAACTCCGACGGCGCTAAAAGTTGGGAGCACATCTTTGGACAAGCCAATGGGTTATTTGCTATTTACCTACAAGAAACTGGGATGGAAGCAGTAACGCACACAATTTCTATGACCCAAGCGGATGGCACTGCTGTCTCCAGTTTTTCCAATTTTGGCTCGGAGCCGCCATTTGGCGAATATCCCCTCAAGTATAGCGATACCTTTATTTATCTTGGCGAGGGCTGGTATCAGTTTGATGGGTGGGCAGAAAACTACCTGAACTTTGACCAACAACGGATCGCGTATTCTTCTCAGGTTGGTGTTTTAAGTTGTTTCCGTGACGGCAAAACCCTTTCTGATAGCTCTTCCAAAGGATTTACGTTTTTAGACGCTAATCTCAATTATATTGAAGATTACCCCTTAGCAAGTGTCAGCTATCTGGACAAGGATGCTGATGGGGGGTATGAGGTGGTTGGAGATAATCTCTGGCGTTGGAATTCTTCTTACAGCGCTAGCGATAAGTTTACCTACTATGATATGTGGGGCAATAAAATCTGTGACGTGACGGAATATCCTGACCTCAAAAAGAGATATCGCCCATTTTGTGGCGATTATGCTGTGCTGTATATCCAAGGCGTGGATGGAAATTATTATGTGACAGCCATCAACACACAAGGTAAAATTATGTTTGAGCCTTATGAATTAGTAGCAGACGGAAGAACCTCAGATGAATACGCAGGAGGTTATGTGCAAGGGGAATACATAATCATCCAGACCTCTGGCGAACAGTATTCTTTGATGAACATGAATGGCGAACTTGTACATTCGATTTCTGATGACTTCCCCGGTTGTGAGATTTCTCAATTTGGAACATATAGCGCCGGTTTCTTGGGAATCTACTACACCGCTGATGGAAAAGAATATCAGAAATATTATCCGGTTGCTGAAGCCGCTGCCGCTGGCGATGCTGTATATGATATGGGAGAGCTGAGAACTGCCACGGAGGACGAAGAAAACGATAACGATAGCGGAACTGGTACAGAAAATTACGATTACACGTTTATTAGTGGCTTCTCCATCGAGGGCAAATGGAAGAGCGTCGGCGAATCCGGATTTGGGCAAGCTCAGCCGGGAGCGATTGTTGCCTTTGACGGCACTAACTGCAACTTTTTCAGCCCCAAGGACACCTATGCGTTCTACCAAGACGGAGATACATATAAGTTGGATGTGACCAGCTACCTGTTCGCGGACACACTGATCTTTACCGTCAACACCATTGATGAAGACCGTATAGTAATCACGAGTGGGCAAACGGTGACGGAGCTGGAGAGAGTGGAATAATAAAGAAAGCAGAGGCTGTGGCGTGAGGTTACAGTCTCTGCTTTTATGTTTAGGTTATTCTACCGGGCGAGGCAGCGGACCGACTGGCCGGCGTAGCGGACGACGTAGTAGGACGGACTGACGTAGCCCGAGACGAAGGCGAGGTAGTAGACGAAGCTAGTACTAGAGTGCGCAGTAGACGACCAATAATCACCCTCGTCGCCTGCGCTCATCAGCGACCCCGAGAAGACGTACCCGCTGCGTACGAAGTATAAAGGAGCAGAGACTAAGGCAGTGCTGCCAGCGGTATCGTCGCTAATGCTATAAGCATCAGTGAGAGCTTGGAAGGAGCCGGAGTTAGAGTTGTTGGAGGTGGGGAGCTGCCAACCTTTGGGACAGATGCTATCCGTGGCATTGGCACTGGTGATAGTGCCACCTGTACCAGCAGTGGCCGCGTTCCAGGTGTAGTGGTTACCGACATGATAGTGGGCATTGTAAGTATTACCAGAGATTACATCAGTAGCATTACCGTCAGCCATTGGCGTCATGCCAGCAACACTTTGGAAACCGACGCTGGTACAGTCGCCGAAGTCGGATTTACCACTCGTGCCGCAAGAGGTGCCGGCATTAGGGGTGGTCAGAACATAATCACCCAGGTTCCAGGACCAAACTGCGGTGTAGTCGGTTGTAGTTGGAGTTTGGGTGCCGTCGGTAAGCGTATCGTTGTCGGGTGCCCAGCTTCTAGAAACATCACTATCGTCCGGCGTGAGGACCTTGCTGGTGGAGAGATCTAAGTCCAGGTTTTGCGTCATCCAACAGTTGCCATCTTTGAGCTTGGTGACCCAATACTTCTTGCCGTCACGAGTGTCGGTGAGTTGGGCGGTGTCGTTCTCGGCAGCGTCGGCACAGATGGTGCTGGTCATTTCCTGCATAGTTTGGATACCGTCAAAGACTGGTACGAAGGCAGGGTTAGCGACCACCGACACCACCACATCATTACTATAAGTCCCCGACGGAAGTGAGGTATCAACCTTAGTTCCAAAGGTGAGGTTGTAGGTATCAGCTTCCGTAGGGGACGAGGTGGTGATGATGGCGGTATCGCCAGTTGCGGTGGGGACAGCCTTGTAGGCGGTAGCATCGGACACAGCTTCTTGGCTGAGGTTGTAACCCCAAGTGTTGTTGGTAAAGTTAGCAGAGGTGACGCCATTATCGCCACCATTAACGGCAGAAATTACATCAGAGGTGCCGGGATTCTGACTGGTCAGGGTATTTTTACCATTGCCAGTCGCCATGTAGAGTGAGTAGCCAGTCTCGTTGTTGGTAGAAATAGAAAGAGCAGCGGTGTTAGAGCTGAAGGTGCCGTCTTGAGTCGGGAGAACGTCAACATTGAGGGCGTTCTGGAGAGAAATGGAGATGACGGGGTTGACGGTGAGTTTGACTTTGCTGGTGGCCTCCTCGGCCTGAGCAGTCTGCGGTAAAGTGGGAAATACCATTGCCCCCAGAATCAGGAGCGTGAGGAGGCTAGCGCCTCCAACTAGTAAATGTGTACCCCCCCCTATTTTGCTGTAACCGCATAGTGCTGATATTCCCTCTTTCTTAACTTAGGCATGACCTTTTTCTATTTCTACTTTACATTAGCGCTTTAGTTTGGTCAAGTAGATTATCGTGTAGTGGCATAGAAAAAGGCTGTATCATCACAAAAATCGTGTAGATACCAATAAATATGATACAATCGTGTATATAGTGTAGATGGCAATGCACCATGGTGATTTTTTATCATCGCTGACGTCTTGACACATAGCAAAACCCCTTGGAAGTTACTTCCAAGGGGGTTTCTTTTTTCCACATTTCGACGAAATGGAAAAATATTCTAAATATGTCTTGACATTATTGTTTGCTATGCTATACTAAGAATATCTTGTACCACAACAAGAGACATTAGGTTACTGCGATCAGGCAGTATGCCTCAGAGCTCCGCCCTAACCACGTTTTGTGGTTGGGGCGTCTTTGCATTTTGGGAGGGATGAAGATGGAATATACCATTGGTTTGGATATTGGTGTTGCCTCTGTGGGCTGGGCGGTTTTGACCAACGATTCCCAGGGGGAGCCTTGTCACATTCAGGATTTGGGCGTTCGCGTTTTTGAAGCTGCGGAACATCCCCAAACCGGTGCCAGCCTTGCAGCACCCCGGCGGGAGGCCAGAGGAGCCCGGCGAAGAATCCGCCGCAGACGGCACAGAAAAGAGCGTATCAAAGCTCTGCTGGTCAAGGGTGGTGTCATTACACAGGAGGAGATGGACCGCCTGTTCCAAAACTCCGGTTTTGCCCAGGATGTCTATACCCTTCGGGCGGAAGGTCTGGACCGCTGTCTTACCCCGGAGGAGTGGACCCGGGTGCTGCTCCACTTGTCCCAGCGCCGGGGCTATCGCTCCAATAGTACGGCGGAGGCAGCCAAGGATAAGGAGACCGGTGTTCTGAAACAGGCACTGGCAGGAAACCAGGCACTGATGCAGGAGAAGGGATACCGTACCGTTGGCGAGATGTTCTGCCGGGATGAAAAATTCCTTTTTGTGGGGCCGGACGGAAAACTCTGGCGGAAAACCCACAACACCCCCGGGGATTACAGCTTTACCATCACCCGGGAAATGATACAGCAGGAGGCGGCCGCCCTGTTTGCTGCTCAGCGGAATTATTCCAATCCCTATGCAGACGAGGCGTTGGAGGAGCAGTATACCCAGATTCTCCTGTCCCAGCGGCATTTTGACCAGGGACCGGGGGGCAACAGCCCCTATGGCAAGGGGGATTTGCGGGGCTTCTGTACCTTTGAGCCCCAGGAGCGGCGGGCTTTCAAAGCCACCTATACCTTCGAGTATTTTAAGCTCCTTCAGGATATAAACCATATCCGAATTCTGTCCCCCAGCGAGCCCACAAGGAAGCTGACCCAGCCGGAGCGGGAGCAGTTGATTTCTCTGGCGATGGAGTCCCCCTCTTTGGATTTTGCCAGAGTACGCAAAGCCCTGAACCTGCCGCCGGCGTGCAGCTTTAATGTGGTTCCCTATGAGAGGGATAAGGAGGAGGCGGAGAAAAAGCGGAAGTTTCCCCAGATGCAGAGCTACCATACTCTCCGCAAAGCCCTAAATACGGTGGAGAAAAACTACATCACCCACCTGACCTATGCCCAGCTGGATGAGATTGGCACCATTCTCAGCTTGTATAAGGCAGATGACAAGCGGCAGGAGGGGCTGGAGGCTCTGGGACTGAGCCAGCAGGTGATTGGGGCCTTGCTGCCCCTGTCCTTCAGCAAGGCGGGAAACCTGTCCCTCACAGCTATGAAGAAGCTGATTCCTTTCCTGGAGCAAGGGATCAACTACGATGAAGCCTGCCGGGAGGTTTACGGAGACCACCGGCGCATGGCAGGGGAACAGCGTTACCGGTACCTGACCCTGAACAAAGAGCTGTGGGACAGTGGAGCTCTGGACGCCATCACCAATCCGGTGGTGCTCCGGGCCCTGTCCCAGACTACCAAGGTGCTCAACGCCATCATCCGCCGGTACGGACCGCCTCAGCGTATCTGCATCGAGCTGGCCCGGGAGATGAGCAATAACTTTGACCAGCGGAACAAAATTCAAAAGCGAAACGAAGAGAATCGTGCCAAAAATGAGAAGCTGATGGAGCAAATCCAAAAGCTGAAGAATGCCCGTCCCACAGGCCAGGATTTGGTGAAATTCCGCCTGTATCAGGAGCAGGACGGTATGTGCCTGTATTCCGGCACCCAGCTGGATATGGAGCGGCTGTTTGAGCCGGGATATGTGGATGTGGACCACATTATTCCCTATAGCATTTCCTTTGATGACAGCAACCGCAACAAGGTTCTGGTGCTGGCCAAGGAGAACCGGCAGAAGGGGAACCGGATTCCCATGGAATACCTGGCCTCCGACCCGGAGCGCCGGGAGCGGTATATCACCCTGGTGGAGCGGTATGTCCGGGACTATCGGAAGCGGCAGAAGCTTCTGAAGGAAAAGCTGACCCCCGAGGACTGCCAGGGCTTCAAGGAGCGGAACCTGGTGGATACCCAGTACATTACCCGCACCATTTATAACCTGCTGAAGGATTACCTGGAGTTTTCCCCCTCTGCCTCCAAAACCTCTGTCCGGGCGGTAAACGGCGCAGTCACCAGTCATATGAGAAGGATGCTGGGACTTACCAAGCACCGGGAGGATGGGGATTTGCACCACGCCATGGATGCGGCGGTGGTGGCGGTGACCACCCCCGGCATGATTCAGAAAATTTCCCGCTATGCGAAGCGCCGGGAGCTGGGGCAGAAGGTTGTAGGCAAGTATGTGGACCCGGAGACCGGGGAGCTTCTTTCCCAGGCAGACTTTGACAAAAAATATGCCCCGGAATTTCCGGAGCCCTATGATGGTTTCCGGCAGGAGCTTCTGGCCCGGCTCTCTCCCGACCCGGATACCCGGATTCGGGAGCTCCACCTGCCCCACTACGATGACGGGGAGGAAATCCGCCCTGTGTTTGTGTCCCAGATGCCCCGCCGGAAGGTCACCGGCCCCGCCCATGCCCAGACCATCCGCAGCGGCAGGGAGCCGGGCTACTCCCTGTCCAAAAAGGCTTTGACGGAGCTGAAGCTGGACAAGAATGGGGAGATTGCCGGATACTATAACCCCAAAGATGATGTGCTTCTCTATAACGCCCTGAAAGCCCGGCTTCAGGCTTACAACGGCGATGCCCAGAAAGCCTTTGCCCAGCCCTTCCACAAGCCCAAAAAGGACGGCACCGACGGTCCGGTGGTAAACAAGGTGAAAATCCTGGAAAAATCCAGCCTCAATGTTTCCACTTGTGGGGGTATAGCAAAGAACGGAGATACGGTTCGGGTTGATGTGTACTACATACCGGAGGATGGATATTATTTGGTTCCCATATATACTTCCGATGTAGTAAAAGGAACGCTTCCGAACAGGGCTGTGGTGGCACATAAAGAATATAAAAATTGGAAGCCTATGGAGGAACGACACTTTCTTTTCTCGCTTTACCCGGGAGATCTGGTTCGGGTGGTATCCCAAAAGCCTATCAATATGAAGCTGAAAAACAAAAAGTCCCAGGGGGAACCGGAGCTTCTTCGTAAAGAGTGGCTTGGCTATTATGTGGGTATAGATATTGCCTCTGCTTGCGTTGATATTACGAATCATGAACGCAAATATGAGAAACACGGTTTGGGTGTCAAAACCTTGCTGGCATTTGAGAAGTATCAGGTAGACCCCTTGGGTGAATATCATCCGGTGCACTTGCCGGAGAAGCGGCAGGACTTTTGAAAGGGGGAGGGCACCATGGAATTTCGCTCTGTGTTCATTGCCAACCCGGCCCAGCTCTCCGTCCGTAGAGGGCAGCTGGTAATCCGCCAGGAGGGGGAGTACACCCTGCCCATGGAGGATTTGTCCGCCCTGGTACTGGAGTCCCGGGCGGTATCCCTCTCCGCCGCTGCCCTTCAGGAGCTGGCAGACCAGGGGGTTACGGTGTACCTGTGCGATGAGACCCATATGCCTGCCGCCCTGGTGCTCCCCATGAACCGCCATAGCCGCCAGCGAAAGCTCCTGCAGGACCAGATAGACCTGTCCAAGCCCACCCAGAAGCGGCTGTGGCAGGGGGTGGTCACCGCTAAGATTGCCAACCAGGCCCGGTGTCTGAAGCTTCTGGGCCGCCGGGAGGGGGCGGATCTGGCCTTTGTGGCAACCCAGGTGCGCTCCGGGGACCCGGATAATCTGGAGGCGGCGGCAGCCGCCGCCTATTTCCCGGCCCTCTTCGGCCCGGGCTTTACCCGGGGAGAGGAGTGTCTTGCCAATGCCGCCCTGAACTATGGCTATGCCATTCTCCGGGGGGCGGTGGCCCGGAACCTGGTGATTCACGGCCTGGAGCCCTGCCTGGGTATTTTCCACCGCAGCCAGTTAAACCAGTTTAACCTGGCGGACGACCTGATGGAGCCCTACCGTCCCCTGGTTGATTTGTATGTCGCCTCCCACCTTTCGGACTGGGAGGGAGAAACCCTCACCCCCAGGGTTAAGCAGCAGCTGGTCCAGCTGATGAGCTACCTGGTGGAGCAGGGTGGGCATCGTTACCGGGCAATCTCCGCCATTGGCCGCATGGCGGAGAGCTTCAGCCGGATTGTCCAGGGCGAGAAGGAGAGCCTGGAGCTGCCGGAGCTTCTTCCCCTCCAGCCCCATACCTATGAGTAGGCTTATGCGGATTCTGGTGTTTTTCGACCTCCCGGTGAAAACCAGGGACCAGCGGCGGGCGGCCACCCGCTTCCGGAATTTTCTCCTGGGAGACGGCTACCATATGGTTCAATACTCCGTCTATGCCCGGGTGTGCAGCGGCATGGATGCGGTGGCGGTGCACAAAAATCGCCTGGCGCTGGCGGTTCCCCGAAGGGGGGCGGTGCGGGTGCTGGTGATTACGGAGAAGCAGTACACCCACCTGGATATCCTTCTGGGGGAGCCTACCCCCTATGACGCCCCCCAGCAGGACAAAGACCTGATGGTTTTTTGAAAAAAACTCCTCTTCTCAGGTAAAACCCCTATGAAAAAAGAGAAACCCTGAAGCCTCTGTTTATCAGAAGCTTCAGGGTTTCTCCCTTTTTCTGCTTTTCTTCGGAAGTATACCCGTTGAAAAGTTGGCTTTTTGGCAGTTTCCTAAAGTCTAATTATACCACAACAAGAAACATTAGGGAACTACAACGATGTTTCACCTGCATACGCCGGTGAATATATTATACCACAACAAGAAACATTAGGGAACTACAACTTTATTTATGGCCTCTTGTAATTGAAAAATAATTATACCACAACAAGAAACATTAGGGAACTACAACCCAACTATCCGGAGACGTTCCGGGAGTTTAATTATACCACAACAAGAAACATTAGGGAACTACAACCTGCTTTTACCAATACCGCCCGGCAGTCTGATTATACCACAACAAGAAACATTAGGGAACTACAACGCTAAAATATGGATTCTCTTTTCTCTGCTAATTATACCACAACAAGAAACATTAGGGAACTACAACAATGTGGATCATGCTACGAATAGCAATTACATTATACCACAACAAGAAACATTAGGGAACTACAACCTGGAGGGCATTGATGACAGCAATTCCGCTATTATACCACAACAAGAAACATTAGGGAACTACAACGGTTGTGACCATGAGCACCTCCGGTATGTAATTATACCACAACAAGAAACATTAGGGAACTACAACCTTCTTGTTTACAACCGCCACAACCAGGCAATTATACCACAACAAGAAACATTAGGGAACTACAACTGTTTAACCGGTTTGTAGCTGGCTTTATGTATTATACCACAACAAGAAACATTAGGGAACTACAACAATGTCGGAGAAGTCCACCAGCGTCTCCAGATTATACCACAACAAGAAACATTAGGGAACTACAACGCCGTCTGCTGGTACAACCACGGCAACTTAATTATACCACAACAAGAAACATTAGGGAACTACAACGCGGGGATGTTGATATACGATTCTCCGTTAATTATACCACAACAAGAAACATTAGGGAACTACAACCTGGCAGACAATACTATGCGCCGGGTAATCATTATACCACAACAAGAAACATTAGGGAACTACAACTTTGGCGTTGAAGGCGATTTTCTTCACGGAATTATACCACAACAAGAAACATTAGGGAACTACAACTGTGCGCGACCTGCCGACACCTTTATTATAATTATACCACAACAAGAACCATCAGGAAATCCTTTTTTTCGCTTGGTCACAAATTATCTACATTTTTCTGCTACCATACCCTCATAAAGGAGCGTGATTCCATGAGATATGCAGTTGTGTTTGCCAGCATGACGGGAAATACCCGGCTTTTGGCGGAAAGAATGAAAGAAGTGCTGCCCCGGGAGCAGCTGATTTACTGGGGAGAACCGGCAGAGGCGGCCCGGGAGGCGGATGTTTTGTTCGTTGGCTCCTGGACGGATAAGGGGACCTGCTGTCCGGCCATCGGAGATTTTCTTCGGAGCCTGGAAAATAAAAAGGTGTTCCTCTTCGGCACCGCCGGATTCGGGGGAGCCCAGGCTTATTTTGACCAGATTGCCGGAAGAATCAGGGAGAACCTGCCGGAAAGCAATACCCTTCTGGGCTATTTCCTGTGCCAGGGGAAAATGCCCCAAAGTGTCCGGGCCCGGTATGAGGCCATGGAGCAAAACGAGAGAACCAAAGCCATGCTTCAAAACTTCGATGCCGCCCTGTCCCATCCGGATGAGGCGGATTTGCAGGCCCTGGAACAGGCGGTTTCCCGGTGCCTTACCCAGCTTTGACACCTTCCCCCGAGGCAGGAGCCCTGGGGGATTTTGTCCTTCCGGCGCAGACCAATCCATTGACTTTCCCTGGGATTTGTGATAAAATGACAAAAATTCGTTGCAGTGCATAGGAAGCTATGCCGGGAATACGGTGCAAATCCGTAACAGTCACGCTGCTGTAAGGCGGACGAAAGCCAGATTGCCACTGGGGAAACCCCTGGGAAGGCAGGCAAGTAGGAGGAAGCCAAGTCAGAATACCGACTGCAACGCCAGATGGACAAAATCCTTTCGGCGAAAAAGGATATCTGACCAAAAGAACCCTGTGTGGGGGTAGTATATCTTTGCCTTTTTTGCCTTTGTAGATTTTTTATCTATAAAGGCTTTTTATTTTGCTTGCAGGTGGTGAAAGCCGTGAAAATACTGGTAACCGGAGGCTCTGCCAGCGGAAAGTCCGCTGTGGCAGAGGAGCTTTGTGTAAAGCTGGGAAAGCAAACGGCCTACATCGCCACCATGCAGCCCTTTGGAAAGGATGCCGCCTACCGGATAGACCGGCACCGGAAGCTCCGGGAAGGGAAGGGCTTTCTCACGGTGGAGCAGTACACGGACATTTCCAAGGCAGCGGACAAGCTGGGCAGTCAGGCAGACACCCTGCTGATTGAATGTCTGTCCAACCTCTGTGCCAATGAAATTTTCTCCCCGGAGGGAGCGGGGCAGGAGGCGGAGCACCGGATTGCCCAGGGGATTGCGGCCTTGGGAGATCAGTATGAAAATGTGATTGTGGTGACCAACGAGATTTTCTCCGACGGAATTGCCTACCCCCGGGAGACCCAGGATTACATCCAAACCCTGGGCAGGCTCAATGCCCGGCTGGCCCGGTGGGCGGACGGCGTGGTGGAGGTGTTCTGCGGAATCCCTCTGTACCGGAAAGACCCGGAGAACCGGGTGAAAGGATGTATGGAAACATGAAAAAAATCCTCAGCAGCTTTGCCATTTGTTTTTCAACCTATTCCCGGATTCCCATGCCCCACGTATCCTGGGAAGCCTCCAATATGGGCTATATTTTCACCTTTTTCCCTCTGGTGGGGCTGGCAGTGGGAGCAGTGCAGCTGCTCTGGCTTTGGTTTGCTCAGAACTTTGCCGTCAACACCCTTTTGTACGCCGTGGCGGCCACGGTGATTCCCATTCTCATTACCGGAGGTATCCACTTAGACGGCTATATGGATACCTGCGACGCCCTTTTTTCCTACGGCGACCGGGAAAAGAAGCTGCAAATTATGAAAGACCCCAACGCCGGCGCCTTTGCGGTAATCTACTGCGGCGTGTACCTGCTTCTGACGGTGGGACTGTTCTCCCAGCTGTACGGCGCTGCCGATTGGAAAACCATGGCATTTCTGGGACTGGGGTATCTTCTCAGCCGGAGCATCAGTGGCTCCTTTGTGGTGCGGATGACCTGTGCCAAAAATTCCGGCCTTGCCTACCTGTTTCATAACGGCGCCGACCGGAAATTCTCCCAGGCAGCCCTTACGGTATGGGCTGTCCTGCTCCTGGTGGCCTTGTTCCTTTTGTACTGGCAGCGGGCGCTTTTCACCCTGGTGCTGCTGGCTCTGTGGATTTTCTGGTTTACCCACATGGCCAGGAAGCAGTTCGGAGGCATTACCGGGGATCTGGCAGGCTTTGCCCTGGAAATTTCCGAGCTTCTCATTTTGCTTGCCACGGTAATTTTGTAAAAAGAGGGGAAAGACTTTGACCATACTGATTGTTGGCGGTGCCTGCCAGGGAAAACGAGAATATGCCCAAAAAGCCTTTGGCCTGAATGAAAGGGAAATCCTGCCCTGGAATGAAGAGCGGGAAGCGGCCTCCTGCATTGCAGATCTGCACCTGCGGGTGCGTGCCTGCCTGGAGAAGGGACTGACCCAGCAGGAGGTTCTGGAGAAGCTGCTGCCTTTCTGCCGGGGAAAAATCGTCCTTTGTGATGATATTTTCTGCGGCGTGGTGCCCCTGGATGCCCTGGAGCGGCAGTGGCGTGAGGTCACCGGACGGCTTTTGTGCAGGCTTGCTCAGGAGGCGGATTCGGTGATTCGGATGCAGTGCGGTCTGCCCCAGGCAATCAAGGGGGAACTGCCATGAAGAAAATTCTTTTGATTCGCCACGGGAAAACCCAGGGCAATCTGGAGCGGCGATACATCGGAAGAACCGACGAGCCTCTGTGTGAGGATGGTCGGGCTGCCCTGGAAGGACGTTCCTATCCTGCCTGTGATATCCTCCTTTCCAGCCCCATGGTGCGGTGCCTGGAAACCGGAGAGATTCTCTACCCCGGAAAACAGCCGGAGATTGTCCCGGATTTGCGGGAGTGCGACTTTGGCCGCTTCGAGGGAAAGACCTATGCGGAGCTTTGCATCGACCCGGACTATCAGCGGTTTTTGGACAGTAACGGCACCGGGGAGATTCCCCAAGGAGAATCTGCCGCCCGGTTCCGGGAGCGGTGCCTACGGGGCTTCCGACAGGTGCTGGAGATTCTGGACAAGTCCCAATGGCAGACCGCAGCGGTAATTTGCCACGGCGGCACCATCATGTCGGTGCTGGATGCCTATGACCCGGAGCACCTGGGATTCTACCAGTACCAGGTGGAAAACGGCGGCGGCTACCTGGGCTATTACGAGGAAGAAAATCACCGCTTTTCCCGGTGGGAAAAGCTTTCCGGAAAGAGAGAAGCAACATGACAATGGCAGTAATTTTGGCGGCGGCCTTTCTAATGGACGTCATTTTTGGCGACCCTTACTGGATTCCCCATCCCATCTGCCTCATTGGAAAGCTGATTTCCCGGGGGGAGAAGCTGCTGCGAAAGCTCTCCTGTAAAACCCAAAGAAGCCAGTTCTGGTGCGGAGCCCTGCTGACGGTTTGCTGCGTGATTGTGTGCTTTTTGGTGCCCTTTGGAATTTTATGGCTCCTGGGAAAGATTCATTGGGGCTTGGCGTTGGCGGTAGAAATCTGGTTCTGCTTCCAGATTTTTGCAGCCCACTCCCTGAAAAAAGAGAGCATGAAGGTGATGTACCCCCTGGAAAAAGGGGATTTGCCCCAGGCCAGAAAGTACCTTTCTTACATCGTAGGCCGGGACACCCAGGCCTTGTCCGGGGAAGGGGTTGCCAAAGGCGCTGTGGAAACTGTGGCGGAAAACACCACCGATGGGGTGATTGCACCCCTGCTTTATATGGCCATCGGCGGGGCATCCCTGGCCTTTGCCTATAAAGCGGTGAACACCCTGGATTCCATGATTGGCTACAAAAACGATAAATACCTGTACTTTGGCCGTTTCGCCGCAAAAAACGACGATGTGTGGAACTATATCCCCGCCCGACTCACCGCTGGGCTCATGATTCTTTCCGCATTCTTGCTGGGCTATGACGGCAAAGGGGCAATTCGAATTTACCGCCGGGACCGGAGAAAGCACGCCAGCCCCAACAGCGCCCAGACGGAAAGCGTGTGCGCCGGGGCCCTGGGTCTGCAGCTGGCGGGGGATGCCTCCTATTTTGGGAAGGTTCATCATAAACCCACCATCGGCGACCCGGTTCGCCCCATCGAACCCCGGGACATTGCCCGGGCCAACCGGCTGATGTACGCCACCTCTGTCCTGGGCGTCATCCTGGCTGTTGGAATCCACCTGGCCTTGTGGTATTTTCTTTTCCGGTAAAAAAGGAGAAAACAGATGATTTATGAGCATGGAGGGGATATTTATTCCCAGCTGGAAAAAGGCGTGAAAATGCTGGATTTTTCCGCCAATATTAACCCTCTGGGGCTGCCTCCCCAGGTGTCCGCCGCCCTGGCTTCTGCCCAGGCAGCGGCCACGGTGTACCCGGACCCCTATTGCCGGGCCCTGTGCCGGAGCATCGGGGAATTTTACGGGGCCTCCCCGGAGAAAGTGGTCTGCGGCAACGGCGCAGCGGACCTGATTGACCGGATTGCCTATGGCCTGAAACCCAAGACCGCCCTGGTCACCGCCCCTACCTTTTCCGAGTACGAAAAATCCGTAACCCGGGCAGGAGGCGTGGTTTTCCGCCATATTCTGAATGAAAACCGGGGCTTTGAAATCGGGGAGGATATTCTGGAGGCAATCCGGGAAAAAAAGCCCCAGATGGTGTTTCTCTGCAACCCCAATAACCCCACGGGCCTTCTGACGGAAAAGCCCCTGCTCCTGGAAATTGCCCGGCTGTGCCAGGATTTGGGCACCACTCTGGTGGTGGATGAGTGCTTTTTGGACTTCACCGGGAAGGAAAGCCGGTATTCCCTTATGGACAGCCTGGAGGACTTTCCCGACCTGATTATCCTGAAGGCTTTTACCAAGTTTTTCGCCATGCCGGGAATCCGCCTGGGCTATCTGCTTACTGCCAATCCCCACTTTCGGGAGGCAGTCTGGGCAGCCGGGCAGCCATGGAGCGTCTCCGGCATCGCCCAGACCTGCGGCATTGCCGCCTTGAAGGATTCGGCGTACATACAAAAAACCCTGGAGGAAATCCCCAGACTGCGGCAGGAGCTGGTGAAAGCCCTGACACCCCTGCCCATTACCCTATACCCGGGCACGGCGAACTTCCTCCTGTTCCGTTCGGACCATCCTGCTTTGGACAAAAAAATCCAGGAAAAGGGAATCCTGATTCGCAACTGCGGCAACTATCCGGGACTGGGGGAGGGATTTTACCGGGTGGCGGTCAAATCCCAGGAGGATAACCAAAAACTGTCAGAGGCCCTGACTCAGGTGCTTCTGTAAATAAAAAAGGGGAGTATGGAATGATGTTGGACTGGGAGAAAATCAAAGAAGAACTCACCGGCCTGGATGAGCAGGCCATGGAGGCAGCCCGTGAGCGGCAGCTGCAGCTGCTGAAGCCCGCAGGCAGCCTGGGACTTCTGGAGGATATGAGCATCCAGATGGCAGGCATCACCGGAAAGGTGAAAAACCGCCTCCATAAGAAAATTCTGTTTCTGTTCGGTGCGGACAACGGGGTCTATGCCGAGGGCATTGCCGCCTCTCCCCAGGAGCTGACCCATACCCTCATGGACTTTTACGCCCGGGGCATCCAGTGCGGCATCAACGTGATTTGCCAGGCCAACGGCGTGGAGCTGAGACTGGTGGACATGGGCATCAAGGGCGAATTCCACAGCCCCAACATTGACGACCACAAGCTTATGTGGGGCACGGACAATTTTGCCAAGGGTCTGGCCATGCCCCGGGATACGGTGCTTAAGGCCATGGAAGTGGGCTTCTCCTACGCCCGGTACGCCAAGGAAAAGGGGTATGATATCCTGGGCAACGGAGAGGTAGGCATGGGCAATACCACCACGGCGGCAGCCTGTATCATGGCCTGCCTGGGCCTTCAGGACCCGGAACAGGCAGTGGGCCGGGGCGCCGGACTGACGGACGAGGCCTTTGCCCACAAAAAGGAGGTCATTGCCAAGGCCCTGGAAATGCACAAGCCCGACGCCTCTGACCCGGTGGACATTCTCAGCAAGGTAGGCGGACTGGATTTGGCAGCCATGACCGGTCTTTACATCGGTGCCGCCTATTACCGCCTTCCCATTGTGGTGGACGGGGTGATTTCCATTGCCGGAGCGCTCCTTGCCAGCCGGTTTTCTCCCATTACCAGCCAATTCCTCTTTGGCTCCCATGTATCCAAGGAGCCGGGCTACGTGCTGGCAGCCCAGGCGCTGAATCTCAAGCCCATGCTCATGCTGGGTATGCGGCTGGGAGAGGGCAGCGGCTGTCCGGTGGCCATGACGGTGATGGATACCGCCATGAGCGTTATGTGCAATATGAACACCTTTGGAGAAGAAAAGGTGGACCAGGAATACCGAAAAGACATTAAAGCAGACTGAGTAAGGAAGGAAATCGGAAGATTTATGAAGAAAGCTCTGTTGGTATTGAGCTTCGGCACCAGCGTGCCGGCGGCTCGCAAAAGCATTTTTGCGGTGGAAGAAGCCCTAAAGGCAGTCTCAGACCGGGACTTTTTCCGGGCCTTTACCAGCCCCACCATCCGCAGAATCCTGGCCCGGAAGGGTGAAACGGTCTGGAGCCTGCCGGAAGCTTTGGAGGCTTTGGAGGAAATGGGCTATGCCGATGTGGCCATCCAGCCTACCCATCTTCTCTACGGCTATGAATACGACAATATCCGGGAAACCGTAACCCAGTGGAACGGTCGTTTTCCGGTGCTGCGTCTGGGTCAGCCTCTGCTGGCAACCCAGGAGGATTTGTTCTGTTTGGCGGACTGTGTGACAAAGGCCTACGCCCCGGAAGATGGGGTGCTGGTTCTCATGGGCCACGGCACTGCCCACTTTGCCAATATGGTGTACCCTGCTTTCCAGACGGTGCTTCGCAGCCGGGGACATGAAAATGTGCTGGTAGGCACGGTGGAGGGCTGGCCGGATTTTGATGAGGTGCAGGCCGGGCTTCAGGCGCTGGGCAAAAAGCAGGTGCTGCTGGCACCCCTAATGCTGGTAGCGGGAGATCACGCCTTAAACGACATGGCAGGAGAGGACGGCTGGAAGGGCCAGCTGGAGCAATCGGGTTTCCAGGTGTCTTGTATCATGGAGGGCCTGGGCATGCTGGAGCCTATACAGCAGATGTACGCTGCCAAGTGCAAAGCCCTTTTGGAGAACGAACATGGCCTTTGAGCATTACATTCAGTCGGGAGGTAAGCGGCTGCGGTGCGGCTATACCACCGGCACCTGTGCAGCCCTGGCAGCAGCGGCAGCCACCCAGCTGCTCCTGACCAAAGAGCCTCCCAAAACCATGGGGCTTATGACCCCCAAGGGAATTTTCGTAGAGGTGGAAATTTCTCAAAGTTCCCTGGAAGAGGGGAAAGCCACCTGCGGCGTTGTGAAGGACGCCGGAGACGATGTGGACGCCACCCAGGGGCTGCTGATTTGTGCCCAGGTGGAATCCTCTGAGGCGCCGGGCATCACCATTGACGGCGGCCTGGGGGTGGGCAGAGTGACAAAACCCGGCCTTGACCAGCCGGTGGGCGCGGCGGCTATCAACCATGTACCCCGGCAGATGATTGCCTCCGCCGTGGAGAAGGTGCAAAAAACCTTCGGGGATTCCCGGGGACTGGCGGTGACCATTTTTGTCCCCGAGGGGGAGAAAATCGCTCAAAAGACATTCAACCCTTATATGGGCATTGTGGGAGGCATTTCCATCCTGGGAACCTCCGGCATTGTAGAGCCCATGAGCATTCAGGCTTTGATTGATACCCTGGAGCTGGAAATCCGCCAGGCGGCGGCTTTGGGAGCCAAGGATTTGATTCTGACCCCGGGCAACTATGGAAAGGATTTTCTGGCAGAGCATGGCCTGGAAGGGGGAAAGATCCCCATTGTGAAGTATTCCAATTTCCTGGGAGAGGCCCTGGACGCCGCTGCTGCCAATGGCTTTTCCCGGGTGCTGCTGGTGGGCCATTTGGGAAAGCTGGTGAAGCTGGCAGGAGGCATTATGAACACCCACAGCCGGTATGCCGACTGCCGGGGAGAGATTTTCTGTGCCCATGCCGCCATCGCCGGGGCCAGCCAAAAGACCTGCCAGGCCCTCATGGACTGCGCCACCTCGGATGTAGCCCTGGAGATTTTGCAAAGAGAAGGCCTTATACAGCCGGTGCTGGAGAGCCTTTTGAAGCATATTACCCTGCACCTGAACCGGCGGGTAGCCGGCGCCTATCAGGTAGGCGGGGTGCTGTATTCCAATCAATACGGCTATTTAGGAGAAACTGAAGAAGCAAAGGAGATTCTATACATATGGACGGGAAAAAAGGAATTTTTTACGGCGTAGGCATCGGCCCCGGGGACCCGGAGCTTATAACCTTAAAAGCCAAGCGGGTCCTGGAAAGCTGCCCGGTGATTGCCACGCCCCAGACCTCCGGCGGAAAAACCCTGGCTCTGGACATTGCCTCCCAGGCGGTGAACCTGGAAGGAAAGACCATTGTGCCTCTGTTTTTCACCATGGCAAGAGATAAAGAAAAGCAGCACGCAGCCCACTGCCAGGCGGCGGAGGAGATTGAAAAATATCTTGCCCAGGGCCTGGATGTGGCTATGCTGAACCTGGGAGATGTGTCCATTTTCGCCACTTACAGCTACCTGATGGAGATTCTCCAGGGCAAGGGCTATGAAACGGCCATGATTCCCGGAATCACCAGCTTCTGCGCCATCGCCGCCCGGCTTTCCATCAGCCTTACCACCATGAACCAGCCTCTGCACATTGTTCCTGCAGGCGGCACAGATCTGGAGGAAGCTTTGGCCATGCCCGGCACCAAGGTGCTGATGAAGGCCGGAAGCCAGATGGAGGAGGTGCTGGAAACTCTGGATAAGCACAACCTGCTGTCTCACAGCGCCCTGGTCTCCAGCTGCGGACTGCCGGAGGAAGCGGTGTATCCCGACCTGTCCCAGAACGCCCCGGAGGGAAATACCGGCTATTTTGCCACCATTATCGTGAAAGAAGGAGAATAACATGGTACATTTTGTAGGCGCAGGCCCCGGAGCTCCCGATCTTATTACCTTGCGGGGCGCAGAGCTTCTGAAAACGGCGGACGTGGTGATTTACGCCGGCAGCCTGGTAAACCCGGCCCTTCTGGGAATGTGCAAGGAAGGCTGCTCCATTTATAACAGTGCAGAAATGACCCTGGAACAGGTGATTGCCGTCATGAAGGCAGCGGAAGGAGAGGGCAAGACCACCCTTCGGCTCCACACCGGCGACCCCTGCCTCTACGGTGCCATCCGGGAGCAGATGGACGAGCTGGACAGACTGGGCATCTCCTATGACGATACCCCCGGCGTATCCAGCTTCTGCGGCGCAGCAGCTGCGGCCCATGCGGAGTACACCCTGCCGGAAGTCAGCCAGAGCGTGATTATCACCCGGATGGCTGGACGCACTCCGGTACCCGAGCGGGAGGGCATCGCCTCCCTGGCTGCCCACGGAGCAACCATGGTGGTGTTCCTGTCCGCCGGTATGCTGGATGGCCTCCAGGCGGAGCTTCTGAAAGGGGCTTATACGGAGAATACCCCGGCAGCACTGGTATATAAGGCCACTTGGCCGGAGGAGAAAGTGGTGCGCTGCCCCCTGGGCCAGCTGGCAGAGACTGGCAGAACCCATGGCATCCGCAAGACAGCCCTGGTACTGGTAGGGGATTTCCTGGGAGAAAAATATGAGCGGAGCAAGCTCTATGACCCCACCTTCACCACCGAATTCCGGGAGGCAACCAAATGAACATCCGGCTGATTGCCTTCACAGACCGGGGCTTCCTGCTGGCCCAAAGGCTGGCAGAGGTGTTGCCCGGGGAGGCAGAGCGGTGCGGACAGCCCCACAGCCTTCAGTCCTGGACGGAAGCGGCCTTCCCCAATGCCCAGGCCCTGATTTTTGTAGGGGCCGCCGGGATTGCGGTGCGGGCCATCGCCCCCTATGTGAAGAGCAAGGTGCAGGACCCGGCGGTGGTGGTGGTGGACGAGAAAGGCCAGTTTGCCATCCCCATTTTAAGCGGCCACTTAGGTGGCGCCAATGACCTGGCAAGAAAGATTGCCGGCCTCATTGGGGCCTGCCCGGTGATTACCACCGCAACGGATGTAAACCGGGTATTTGCGGTGGATGAGTGGGCAAAACGGCAAAACTGCCATGTGGCCAACCCGGAGTGCATCAAGCTGGTATCCGGCAAGCTTCTGTCGGGACAGGAAGTCAAAGTCCGCTGCCCCTGGAAAATTCAGGGTACGCCTCCTGAGCCGGTGCAGCCGGGAGAAGAAATGCCGGACGTGAATGTGGATATTTACAAAACTTCCCAGGACGGCTTGTGCCTGGTTCCCAGGATTGCGGTGCTGGGGGTGGGCTGTAAAAAAGGCACCACCTGTGAAGCATTGGAAAGAGCCTACCAAAGGCTTTTGGAGAAGTACGGTTTGTTTTCCCAGGCGGTGTGCCGGATTTGCAGCATCGACCTGAAAAAGGAGGAGCCGGGGCTTCTGGCTTTTGCCCAGACCCATGGCTGGCAGTTGGAAACCTATTCTGCCCAGGAGCTGGCAGCGGTGCCGGGAGCGTTTTCCGCCTCCGGCTTCGTAAAAAGCGTCACCGGGGTGGACAATGTGTGTGAGCGCAGCGCCCTTCTGGGAAGCGGCGGAACCCTTATCATCAAGAAAAACGCAGGGGATGGGATTACCATGGCGGTGGCTGTGGAGCCCTATGCCCCGGATTGGAGTTACAATGAATAAGCTGTATCTGGTTGGAATCGGCCCCGGCGGGGAGGCCTTTATGACCGCCCAGGCAAGAGCTGCCATGGAAAAGGCGGACGTGCTGTGCGGCTATACCGTGTATGTAGATTTGGTCAAGGGCCTCTACCCGGAAAAAGAGGTGTTTACCACCCCCATGAAGCGGGAGATTGAGCGCTGCCGGAAGGCTCTGGAGATTGCCCAGGAGGGCAAGACCGTTGCCGTGGTGTGCAGCGGCGATTCCGGAGTCTACGGCATGGCTGGCCCCATCCTGGAGCTGCTGGGAGAGTATCCCAATGTGGATGTGGAAGTGGTGCCGGGCGTTACCTCTGCCACCTCCGGCGCAGCGGTGCTGGGAGCACCCCTCATGCACGATTTTTGTGTGATTTCCCTTTCTGACCTGCTGACCCCCATGGAAAAGATTGAAAAGCGGCTGGAGTGCGCAGCGGTTGGAGACTTTGTCACCTGCATTTATAACCCCTCCTCCAAAAAGCGCAGCACCTACCTGGAAAAGGCCTGTAATATTTTCCTGGATGTGGGAAGAAGCCCGGAAACCGTCTGCGGCTGGGTGAAGAACATCGGCCGGGAGGGACAGGAATCCAAGGTACTGACCCTGAAGGAGCTGGCAAAGGAGCAGGTGGATATGTTTACCACCGTGTTTATCGGCTCCTCTGCCACCAAGAAACTGGGGGATAAGATGGTCACCCCGAGAGGATATGAGGCCAAGTGAAGCACATCGTCATTTTCGGCGGCACCACAGAAGGCCGGGAGCTGGCGGAAGCCCTGGCGGGGAAGCCCCTTTCCCTTACGGTCTGCGTGGCTACGGAGTACGGCAGGGAAGAGCAGGGGGAGCTCCCGGGTGTGGAGGTACATAGCGGACGGCTGGATGCTGCCGCAATGGCTGTCCTTCTGAAAGGTACAAATCTGTGCGTGGACGCCACCCACCCCTATGCCAAAGAGGTGAGCAAAAACATCCGCTCAGCCTGCGCCAGTTCCTGCACCCCCTACCGCCGCCTGCTGCGAAAAGCAAGCCCCTTGCCTGAATCTGCCGTGACGGTGGATTCAGCCAAAGCTGCGGCGGAATATCTGAAGGACAAGCCGGGAAATGTGCTGCTGACCACCGGCTCCAAGGAGCTGGCTTCCTATGAAGGCCTGGAGCGGCAGCGGCTTTTTCCCCGGGTGCTGCCTTTGCTGGATAGCTTACAGCTGTGTGAGGCGGCGGAGATTCCCCATAAGAATATTCTGGCCCTCCAAGGCCCCTTTTCCCGGGAGCTGAACGAGGCAATCATCCGTCAGTACGGAATTTGCTGGCTTGTGACCAAGGACGGCGGCGCCGTGGGCGGCTTTGCCGAAAAGGTAGAGGCAGCGGAAAACACCGGTGCCCGGCTGGTGGTGATTGCAAGACCGGAGGAGACGGGGCAGAATTTTGAAACGGTGCTTCGGGAATGTGAGGATTTACTATGGAAGTAATTTTGGCTGCCCTGGGAGGCGGCACCCCCAATACACTGACTGCTGAGTGCCTGGCAGCGCTCCAAAGCGCCGGGAAGGTGATCGGAGCCCGACGGCTTCTGGAAACCCTTCCGGAGGGCGTTACCTCCGAGCGTATTCCGGCGGTGAAGCCCCAGGAGATTCTGGAAGCCATTTCCGGAGCAGAATCCACCTGCGTGGTGGTATACAGCGGCGATACGGGCTTTTACTCCGGAACCCGGAGCCTTCTGCCCCTTTTGCAGGAGCGGGGGATTCCCTTCCGGGTGCTTCCGGGAATTTCCAGTGTCCAGCTCCTTTCTGCCCGGCTCCTGCGGCCCTGGCAGGACTGGAATCTGGTGTCCGCCCACGGTACCCACTGCCCTGTGGCGGCGGAGGTTACCAAGGGAAAACCCACCTTCTTCCTGACCGGGGGTAAGGATACAGGGGTGCAGGCTCTGTGTGCCCGGCTGACCCAGGCGGGTCTGGGGGATTTGCCTATTACGGTAGGAGAGCAGCTTTCCTACCCGGAGGAAAAAATCACCCGGGGAACCGCCCGGGAACTGGCAGAGATGTCCTTCCACCCCCTGGCGGTGATGCTGGCAGAGCCCGCACCCACCCAGCCCCGGCGGTGCCCCGGCTACCCGGACAGCGCCTTTACCCGGGGGGATGTACCTATGACCAAGCAGGAGGTACGTTCCGCAGTCCTTTCCAAGCTGGCGGTGAGCCCCGGGGATATCCTATGGGATGTGGGTGCCGGCACCGGAAGCGTCAGCGTGGAGATGGCTTTGGCTGCCCCCCAAGGGGAGGTGTACGCCGTGGAGTGCAACCCGGAGGGCTGCGCCCTCATCGCCCAGAATCGGGAGAAATTCGCCGCCTGGAACCTGCACATTGTGGAAGGCCGGGCACCGGAGGCATTGGAAACTCTGCCTGCCCCGGACGCTGTGTTCCTGGGGGGCACCAAAGGAGCTATGGAACCAATTCTTCGCTGCGCTGTGGAGAAGAACCCCCAGGTTCGTATCTGCATTTCCGCCATCGCCCTGGAGACCCTTTCCCAGGCCATTGGTGCCTTGAATACCCTGGGCTACCGGGTGGAGGTCAGTCAGATTGCCGTCAGCCGCAGTAAGGGCGTGGGCAAGCTCCACCTGCTGATGGCCAATAACCCGGTGTTTTTGATAACAGGAGAAAAAGATGATTGAATTTCTGATGGCAGCGCCGGCCTCCGGCAGCGGAAAAACCGCCCTGACCTGCGCCATGCTGGAAGCCCTCCGGCGCCGGGGCCTGAATCCCTGCGCTTTCAAATGTGGCCCGGACTACATCGACCCCATGTTCCACCGCTCCGTATTGGAGGTGGACAGCCACAACCTGGATTTGTTCCTGGCAGAGCCGGAGCAGGTGGAAAAGCTCTATGCCCGGTATGCCCAGGGACACGGTGCCAGCGTGGTGGAAGGGGTCATGGGCTTTTATGACGGTCTCGGCGGCTCAACGCCAGTGGCCAGCGCCTGGCACCTGGCGGATACTCTGAACCTGCCGGTGGTGCTGGTGCTGCGGCCCAAGGGCGCCAGCCTGACCCTGGCAGCCCAGGTAAAGGGGCTGTTGACATTCCGCCGGGAAAGTCATATTATGGGGATAATCCTGAACGATTGCTCCCCCATGCTCCATAAGAGCCTTGCTCCCATGTTGGAACGGGAAACCGGCCTTCCGGTGTTGGGGTACCTGCCCCATATGGAGGAAGCCCAGTTTGAAAGCCGCCATCTGGGACTGCTGACTGCCGGGGAGATCGGTGACCTGAAGCAGAGAATTGCCGCCCTTGCCACCCAACTGGAACAGTCCGTGGATCTGGACAGACTCTTTGCCCTTTGCACTCGTCAAATCAACCGGGATTCGGCGGAAAAAGCCCAGCCCCGGGAGAAAAAAACGGTGATTGCCGTGGCAAGTGATGAGGCTTTTTGCTTCCTCTATGCTGAAACCCTGGACGCCCTCCGGGAGGCAGGAGCGGAGCTGCGGTATTTTAGCCCCCTGGCAGATGAAAAGCTGCCGGAAGACGTTGGCGGACTGTACCTGCCGGGAGGCTACCCGGAGCTGTATGGGGAAAGCCTGTCCCGGAATACCTCCATGCTCCGTTCCATTGCCCAAAGGGTGCAGGATGGGCTTCCTACGGTTGCAGAATGCGGCGGCTTTTTGTACCTGGGAAAAACCCTGGAAGGGGAAGATGGAAAAGACCTTCCCATGGCAGGAGTCCTGCCGGGAGAGGGGAAACGGCAGAAGCGTCTGGTGCGCTTCGGCTATGCCCGGCTGACCGCCAAAGAGGACTCCCTGCTTTTCCGGGCAGGGGAGGAGATCCCCATCCACGAATTTCACTATTGGGACTCCACGGAAAATGGCGAAGCCTTTGAGGCCCGGAAGCCGGTAACCGGCAGAAGCTGGGAATGCGGTTTTGCGACCCCTACCCTGTACGCCGGATTTCCCCATCTGTATTTTGCCGGGAATCCCCGGCTGGCTCAGCGGTTTGCAGACGCTGCGGCCCAATACCAAGAGAAACAAAAAGGAGACTGAAGCCATGGCCAAGTGTATTATGGTGCAGGGCACCATGTCCGGTGCAGGCAAGAGCCTGCTGGTGACAGCCCTTTGCCGGATTTTCCGGCAGGACGGCTACCGGGTGGCGCCTTTCAAGAGCCAGAATATGGCGCTGAACAGTTACATCACCCGGGACGGCCTGGAAATGGGCCGGGCCCAGGTGGCCCAGGCGGAGGCCGCCGGTATCGAACCGGATGTGCGGATGAACCCCATCCTCCTCAAGCCCTCCAGCGACACCGGAAGCCAGCTGATTGTGAACGGCGAGGTGCGGGGGCTTTACCGGGCGGTGGACTATTTCAAAATGAAAAAGTCCCTGATTCCCGATATTCTGGAAGCTTTTGAAAGTTTAAGCAAAGAAAATGATATTATCGTCCTGGAAGGGGCGGGAAGCCCTGCGGAAATCAACCTGAAATCCGACGATATTGTAAATATGGGCATGGCAAAGCTGGTGAACGCCCCTGTGATCCTGGTGGGTGACATTGACCGGGGCGGCGTGTTTGCCCAGCTGTACGGCACGGTGGAGTTGCTGGAGCCGGAGGAGCGGCAGCGGATTGTGGGCACGGTCATCAACAAGTTCCGGGGGGATGTGAAAATCCTTCAGCCGGGTCTTAGCATGCTGGAAGAGAAGACCCACCTGCCGGTGCTGGGGGTGGTGCCCTACACCAAAGCAGACATTGACGATGAGGACTCTCTGGCTCCTCGCCTGGATCAGACCCAGCAGCACGCCCCAGTGGACATTGCGGTGATTCGCCTCCCCAGAATCTCCAATTTTACGGACTTTTCTCCCCTGGAGAGCCATAGCTGCCTGGGTGTTCGGTATGTGGACAAGGTCAGCCAGCTGGGAACCCCGGATTTGGTGATTCTTCCCGGCACCAAGAACACCATGGGCGACCTGTCCTGGCTCCGGCAAAGCGGATTGGAAGCCGCTGTCCAGAAGCTGGTGTCCGGCGGCACCCCCATCTTAGGTGTGTGCGGTGGCTACCAGATGCTGGGCTGCACCCTCTCCGACCCGGATTGCGTGGAGGAGGGAGGTAAGATGCAGGGCATGGGACTGCTGCCCTGCGATACGGTATTCTCTCCCCAGAAGACCCGCACCCGGGTACAGGCCCAGGTGCTGCCGGAGCAGCTCTCCGGAGCCCGGCTGGACGGCTACGAAATCCATATGGGCAAAACCACAAGAAACGCCGGAACCGCTTTTTGCACCCTGACGGATGGCAAGGAGGACGGCACGGTGCTGGGCAATGTGTTCGGCACCTACCTTCACGGCCTCTTTGACACCGGGGATCTGGTAGAGAAGCTGGCAAACTGGCTTTTGAAGCGGAAGGGACTGGAGCCCCAGACCGCCCGGGTGGAAAGCCATTGGGAGTACAAGCAGCGGCAGTATGATATTCTTGCTCAGGCGGTCCGGGAGAACCTGGACATGGGGAAAATCTATGCCGCCATGGATGCTTACGCAAAGGAGGACTGACCTGTGACGGAGCATAAGCTTCCCGCAGACATTGAGCGGACAAGCCTTTCCATTATTACGAAGGAATTGGAGGCCCTGGGCATTGCCCTGGAGCCGGCAAACGCCCCGGTGGTGAAGCGGGTCATCCACACCACTGCGGACTTTGACTATGCGAAAAACTTATATTTAAGCTCCGGGGCTGCAGCCCTGGGTGCATCAGCCCTGGCCAAGGGCACACCCATTATTACCGACACCAACATGGCAAGAGCCGGGGTGAGTAAGCCGGGCCTTGCCAAGTGCGGCGGTGAGGTACTGTGCTTTATGGCAGAGCCGGAGGTGGCAGAAGCGGCGAAGCTGGCAGGCACCACCCGGGCGGTGGCGGCGGTGAAAAAGGCCGCAGCCCTGTATCCCACGGGTATTTTTGCCGTGGGCAACGCTCCCACGGCCCTCCTTGCTTTGTGCGAAGAAATGGAGAACAACCCGGATTTCCGTCCGGCTCTCATTGTGGGGGTGCCGGTGGGCTTTGTGAATGTGGTGGAGAGCAAGGAACTGCTGGTAAAAACCTGCCGGAAGTTTTCCGTGCCGGTGATTGCCGCCATGGGACGAAAGGGCGGCAGTAATGTGGCGGCAGCCATCTGCAACGCCCTTATCTACACCGCAGCGGATATGCTGGACCCCACCAACCGGGGCTGGCAAGGATAAGGAAGAATTTATGACTTATTTTCCCATGTTTTTGAAGCTGGAAAATGCCCCGTGCCTGGTGGCAGGAGGCGGAGCGGTAGCCCTGCGGAAGGTGAAAAACCTTCTGTCCTTCGGGGCGGAAATTATGCTGGTGGCACCGGAAATTGCCCCGGAACTGGAGGAGCTTCCAAAGGTGCATCTTGCCAAAAGATGTTTTTGTCCCCAGGATTTGGATGGTATGACTCTGGCGGTGGCAGCCACGGATAACGGGGAGGTCAACCGGGAGATTGCACGGCTGTGCCGGGCCCGACAGATTCCCGTGAATGTGGCAGACCAACCGGAGGAAGGCACCTTTGTCTTTCCTGCGGTGTTGCAAAAAGGAAGCCTTACCATCGGTGTATCCACCGGTGGGGCAAGCCCTGCAGCAGCGGTATATGTAAAGGAAAAAATCGCATCCGTGCTTCCGGGGGAAGATAAGCATTTCCAGGAAATTCTGGACTATTTGGCCCGAATGCGGCCGGTTGTAAAGCAGGAGGTGGCAGAGCCCCACCGGAAGGCTTTGTTTTTGCGGCTGTTTGATTTGTGTATGGAGAAAAATCGACCGCTGACCCAGGATGAGTGGGCGGCGTTGCGACAGGAAGGAAAAATGCCATGAGTGAGAACAAAATCGGCAATGTGTATCTGGTAGGTGCAGGCTGCGGCAAGGGGGATTTGATTACCCTGCGGGGTCTGCGGCTCCTGGAAACCTGTGATGCGGTGGTATATGACGACCTCATCGACCATGCCCTTTTGCAGGCTGCGGCAAAAGCGGAAAAATACCCGGCAGGAAAGCGGTGCGGCCGCCATTCCATGCCCCAGGAGGAAACCAATCAGCTGCTGGTGCAGCTGGCAAAGCAGGGGAAGAATGTGGTGCGGCTGAAAGGGGGCGACCCCTTTGTGTTCGGCAGAGGCGGGGAGGAAATTCTCACTTTGCAGGAGGCGGGGGTTCCCTATGAGGAAGTGCCGGGCATTTCCTCCTCCATTGCCATCCCGGCGGCGGCAGGCATCCCTGTGACCCACCGGGAGCTGAGCCGGAGCTTCCATGTGATTACCGGCCACACCAACAAGCTGGGAGACGAGCTTCCCGAGTCCATTGAGGCCCTGGCAGCCCTGAAGGGCACGCTGGTGTTTCTTATGGGCCTTTCCTCCCTGGAGAAGATTGCCCAGCGGCTGATGGGGGCAGGAAAGTCCCCGGATACCCCGGCGGCTGTGGTCTCCGGCGGCAATGCCCCCCATAAGGCCACGGTGCGGGGCACATTGCAAAACATCGGAGAAAAGACCAGACAGGCCCAGGTGCAGGCCCCGGCGGTGATTGTGGTGGGGCAGGTGGCGGGCCTGCATATGGAGCCCACCATAGCCTACCCCCTGGAAGGGGCAAAGGTGGGGCTTCTGGGCACCGAAAGCTTTGTATCCAAGCTGGAAGAGGGCTTTGGAAAGCTGGGGGCAGAAACCCACCGGATTCTTCACGGTGAGGTGAAGCTTCTGAGCATGGATTACTCTCTGGAAAGCCTGACAGATGGAAAGCCCAAGTGGATTGTCCTGACCAGTTCCAACGGCGTCCGGTGCTTCTTCCGGTGGCTCCGGGAGGAGAAGGTGGACTTGCGCCGTCTTGCCGCCTGTAAGTTTGCAGTCATTGGCAAATCCACCGGAGAAACCCTGGCAGAGGCCGGCATCCAGGCAGACCTGTGCCCGGAGATTGCCACCGGCAAGGCAATGGCGGAGAAGCTGTGTGAAGTGGCACAGGCAGAGGAGGAGATTCTCCTGTTCCGCTCCCGGCTCAGTGACGATACGGTGCCCGGAATCCTGCGAAGCCAGGGCCTGACCGTCCGGGAATATCCCCTTTATGATACCAGCTACACAGTCCAGGAAAGCCCGGACACCATGGATTACCTGATTTTCGGCAGTGCCTGGGGGGTAGCGACCTACTTTGAGAATTTCGGCACCATCCCGGAGAAAACCCGGGCAGTTGCCATCGGCCCGGTAAGCGCCGCCCAGCTGAAAAAGCACTGGGACAAGCCCTTCCTGCTGGCGGAGGAAATTTCCGTTCCGGGAATTCTGGAAACCGTCCGCCGGGACTGGACCGGGAAGCATTGCGGGGAGTGAGGCATCTTGCAGACAGAAAAAACCCAAAAGGCAATTTCCCTTTTGCAGGAGAAGGCCAAAGAGCTGGGCAGACTTCCGAAAAAGAGCGATTTTCCCCCGGAGAGCATCGTGTTCATCAAGCAGATGCTGGGGCCCTGGACAAGAGCCCTGGAAAAGGCGGAGCTGAAGCCGGTGAGTCAAAGCTATTTGGAAAAAAAGGCCCGGTGCAAGGCCAAGCGCAGGGAAAAGCGAAATTCCCGGCAAGAGAAACAAGAGAAGAAGTGAGTGTGACGATTTTGGACATTCGGATGGCGGGCATCGACTATCAACTGGCCGGGGTGGCGATCCGGGAGATTTTTTCCTTCACCAAGGCCTCCCTGGCCGAGGCTCTGGAGCAAATCAAAAAGGAATATCCGGATCTGGGGTGTGTGATTCTCTCCACCTGCAACCGGACGGAAATCTGGCTCCACGGGGGCGACATCTCTCCCTTTGGTCTTTTGTGCCGGTTAAAGGGGGTGGAGGAAGATGCCTACCGCAGCTTCTTCCAGCACCGGCAGGGTAAAGAGGCGGTGCACTATCTTATGGAGCTGGCCTGCGGCCTTCGCTCCCAGATTTTTGGAGAAGACCAGATTCTCACCCAGGTGAAGCAGGCCATTGGCTTTTCCCGGGCATACCAGAGTGCGGACACGGTGCTGGAGGTGCTGTTCCGGGATGCGGTGACGGCGGCCAAGCGGGTAAAAACCGATTTGCGCCTGACGGCGGTAAACCGCTCCATGGCGGTGGGCACCCTGGAGCTGCTGGAAGAAAAGCTGGGCACCCTGGAAAATAAAAAGTGTATGGTTATCGGCAACGGAGAGATGGGCCGGCTGGCGGCGGCGGAGTTGCGGAGCCGGGGCTGTCAGGTGCTGATGACCCTGCGGCAGTATAAGGGGCGGGACGCCATTATCCCCGCCGGCTGCCGGGCCATTCCCTACGAGGAGCGGATGGTCTACCTTCCCCAGATGGACATTGTCCTCAGTGCTACCTCCAGTCCCCACTACACCATCAAAAAAGAGGCGGTGGAGGAGCTTCTTCTTCCTAACCCTGTGACCATTGTGGATTTGGCTGTTCCCCGGGATGTAGACCCCGGTCTGAAAGACTACCATCAGCTGTCCGTTTATGATGTGGACGATCTGGGGGGCGCACTCCGGGAGGAGGATGTGGTACAGACCCAGAAGGCAAGGGAGCTGCTTGCAGAATACGAGGGGGAATTTTCCCACTGGTACGATTTCCGGGAATGGGTGCCCCTGGTACAGCATATCGGGGAAGTAACAGGGCAGGAGGTGGCCTGGCGCAGCCAGAAGGCCATCCGGGAGCTGGAAGTTCCCCAGGAAACCGGAAAAATCCTGTCCCAGGCGGTATCCGTTGCCGCCCAGAAGTCCGTAGCAAAGCTGCTCTACGGACTGCGGGAATACCTGGACGCCCAGCAGCTGAAAATCTGTATGGAGGGCTTGCGCCGCTCCCTGGAGGAGGATGGAGAATGAGAACCATCAAAGTGGGCAGCCGGGACAGTCTCCTGGCGGTGGCCCAGACAAAGCTGGTGATGGAGACAATTCAAAGAGCCAACCCGGAGCTGAACCTGGAACTGGTGACCATGAAAACCACCGGAGATAAAATCCTGGACAGGAGCCTGGACAAGGTGGGAGGCAAGGGTCTGTTTGTCAAGGAGCTGGACGATGCCCTCCTGAGCGAACAGGTGGACATCACTGTCCACAGCCTGAAGGACATGCCCATGGAGGTAAATCCCGACCTGCCCCTGGTGGCCTTTTCCCAACGGGGCGACCCCCGGGATGCGCTGGTGCTGCCCCAGGGGGGCGCACAGAAGCCGGAGCTGAATATGGGTACATCCAGCCTTCGCAGAAAGCTCCAGCTGGCAAAGCTTTATGACAGCCCCAACTTTTCTCTGGTGCGTGGCAATATCATCACCCGCCTGCGGAAGCTGGACGAGGGGCAGTACACCGCCCTGATTCTGGCAGCCGCCGGACTGGAGCGGGCGGGGCTTGGCAGCCGGATCTGCCGCCGGTTCGACCCGGTGACGGAGATGATTCCCTCCGCCGGACAGGGAATCTTAGCGGTGCAGGGAAGGCTGGGAGAGGATTACAGCTTCTTACAGCCGGTAAACAGCCCGGAATCTGCCTGTATGTCCCTTGCAGAGCGGGGCTTTGTCACCCGGCTGGACGGCGGCTGCTCTTCTCCCATGGCAGCCTATGCCCAGGTGCACGGGCAGGAGCTGCGGCTCACCGGGCTTTATTACCACGCCCCCAGCGGGGAATATTCCGTGGAAACTGTGGTGGCTTCCGTGGCGGAAGCAGAGAAAACCGGAATTGCACTGGCGGAAAAAATGCTCCGCCAATGGACATAAGAAAGGAAATGTTGGCTATGGAAATGTTACAGCGTCCCCGCCGTCTCCGGGGCAATGGTGTCATCCGCAATATGGTGCGGGAAACCAGAATCAGCAAAAATTCTCTCATGTATCCTGTGTTTGTCCGGGAAGGCTCCGGCATTGAGGAGGAGATTGAAACCCTGCCGGGTCAGTTCCGTTACTCTCCGGATAAGCTCCTTTATAAGCTGGAGGCCCTGTCCAAGGCTGGTGTACCCTCTGTGATGCTCTTTGGCATCCCCGACCACAAGGACGAGTGGGGTACCTCTGCCTGGGTTGAGGACGGCGTGGTGCAGAAGGCTCTGCGCCAGGCAAAGGAAGCCTTCCCCAACCTCTACTATGTGACGGATGTGTGTATGTGCGAGTATACCTCCCACGGCCACTGCGGCATCCTCTGCGGTCACGATGTGGACAATGACAAGACCCTGCCCCAGATTGCCCGGATTGCCCTGTCCCATGTCCAGGCCGGTGCAGACATGGTGGCACCTTCCGATATGATGGACGGCCGGATTCTGGCCATCCGTCAGGAGCTGGACAAGAACGATTATAAGAACATCCCCATCATGTCCTATGCGGTGAAGTACGCCTCCTCCTTCTACGGCCCCTTCCGGGAGGCCGCCGGGTCCGCCCCTTCCTTTGGCGACCGGAAAAGCTACCAGATGGACTTCCACAACCGGATGGAAGGGGTAAAGGAAGCGGAGCTGGATTTGCAGGAGGGCGCAGACATTCTCATGGTGAAGCCTGCCATGGCTTACCTGGATGTGGTGAAGGAGATTGCCGACCGCTTCCCCATGGTGCCCACCGCCGCTTACAGCGTCAGCGGAGAGTACGCTATGATCAAAGCCGCCGCCCAGAAGGGCTGGATTGACGAAACCCAGGTGGCCTGCGAAACCGCAGTGAATATTTTCAGAGCCGGAGCGGATATCCTCATCACCTACTATGCCCAGGAGCTGGCAGGCTGGATTGAGGAAGGCCGGATTGGTTAAAAGGTGGTAAGAGTATGACAAGATCGGAAGAACTGTTTGAAAAAGCAAAGCACTTGATTCCCGGCGGCGTTAACAGCCCGGTGCGGGCCTTTGGCTCCGTGGGGGAGTGCCCCCGGTTCATCACCAAGGCCCAGGGCACCCAAATCTGGGATGTAGACGGAAATCAGTACACGGATTATGTGGGCTCCTGGGGCCCCATGATTCTGGGGCATAACCACCCGGCGGTGCTGGAAGCTGCCATGGAGGCCGCCAAAAACGGCCTGAGCTTCGGCGCAGCTACCGAGGCAGAGGTGACCATGGCCCAGCTGGTGTGCGACCTGGTACCCTCCATCCAGATGGTGCGGATGGTAAACTCCGGCACGGAGGCGGTGATGAGCGCCATCCGGGCGGCCCGTGGCTTTACCGGACGGGATAAGATTATCAAGTTCGCCGGCTGCTACCACGGCCATTGCGACGCCATGCTGGTGAAAGCCGGTTCCGGCGTCATGACGGGCGGCGTGCCGGACAGCGCCGGCGTCCCCGGGGGCTGCGCTGCCGATACCCTGACCGCCGTGTATAATGACCTGGGAAGCGTGGAGCAGCTTCTGCTGGATAATCCCGGTCAGGTGGCGGCAGTGATTATCGAGCCGGTGGCAGCCAACATGGGCGTGGTGACCCCCAAGGAGGGCTTCCTCCAGGGCCTGCGGCAGCTGTGTGACCGGCATGGTACCCTCCTGATTTTCGACGAGGTGATTACCGGCTTCCGCCTGGGACTGGAAGGGGCCAAGGGGGTCTTTGGGGGCACTCCCGACCTGACCACCTTCGGAAAGATTGTGGGGGCCGGTATGCCTGTGGGTGCCTACGGCGGCAGAAGAGAGATTATGGAAACCATCTCCCCAGTGGGCCGGGTCTACCAGGCCGGTACCCTCAGCGGCAACCCGGTGGCCATGGCAGCCGGCATCTGCCAGCTGAACATTTTGCAGAACCACCCGGAGGTGTATACCCACATCAACGCCCTGGGGGATCGGCTCCGCAAGGGCCTCCAGGAGATTGTGGGCCGCCGGGGCGCAGCAGCCCAGGTCACCGGTACCGGATCTCTTGCCTGCCTGTTCTTCACGGACAAGGCTGTGGTGGATTACGAAACCGCCAAGACCTCCGATACCGGACGCTTTGGGGACTACTTCCGCCATATGCTAAACCACGGCTTCTACTTCGCCCCCTCCCAGTTTGAAGCCATCTTCCTCTCCAACGCCCACACCGATGCAGACATCGACCGAGTGCTGGAAACCGCAGATGCATTCTTTGCCAAATAAAATCATGGGCCAACTCCCAAGCAGGGGTTGGTCCATGTGTTTTTTACAGCTTGTCCTTTATCCGCAAAAGCACAATGCCGGTACAGGTGATGGTGACAATACATAGATACATCCCAATTCCCAGACTCACCGCTGCGTCTTTTGAGGTGGCGAAACGAGCCACAACCATGGAAAAAAACATTCCCCCCAGGGCCACCAATATCCCCAAAAACACATACCGGAGAATCCCTTTCCATTTTTCCTGTCTTTCCTCATAGCCGAGAGATTCCAGAATGATATGGTCTGCCTGACTTTTAATCTGGGAATCATCCATGCGTTTGCCTGACAGCAATTCTCCCACGGAAACCCCGAATATTTCCGCCAGGGGCTTGAGAAGGGAGGTGTCCGGCAATCCTTTTCCCGTTTCCCACCGGGAGATTGCCTTGTCTGTCACCTCCAGTTTTTCCGCCAGCTCCTTTTGGGTCAGCCCCAGCTCCTTTCGCAGCTGGGCGATAAAACAGCCGGTTACCTTTGCGTCCATAGTCGTCCCCTCCTTTTGCCACCATTGTATCCTTTCCTTTACAAAATCGCAACCTATGAAGGGTAGAATTTCGTAGAGAGCGGAAAATGATAACAAAACTGTAATATTTGTTGCAAGGGCAGGAGCCTTTGTGGTATGATAACCAAAGAAAACAAAAGGAGGCAGGGATATGACAAAGCTTTTGCTGGTGGAGGATGACCCGGGAATCGTGAAGAGCCTGACGGAGTTTTTGCAGTCGGAAGGCTTTTTGGTGGACAGCGCCAGCGGACAGGGAAGTGCCTGCCGGCTTTTGGAGGAAAATTCCTATGATTTGGTGCTGCTGGATATTTCTCTGAAGGATGGCAATGGTTTTTCTCTGTGTAAAATCATCAAGTCTGAGTACCAGATTCCGGTGATTTTCCTTACCGCCTCCTCCGATGAATACAGCACCGTCACCGGCTTTGAGCTGGGAGCGGACGACTATATCCCCAAGCCCTTCCGCCCCCGGGAGCTGATTTCCCGGATCAAGAACATTCTCAGACTTACCGGCAGCTCCGGGGGAAAAATCCGCCTGGGGGATGTACTGGTGGACACGGAGAAGGGAACCGCCAGCAAGAACGGACGGGATTTGTACCTGTCTGCCCTGGAATACCGGCTTTTGCTGGTGTTTCTCAATAACCGGGGGCGGATTCTCTCCCGCACCCAGCTTCTGGAATCCATCTGGGACATTGGCGGGGACTTTGTGAACGACAACACCCTGACGGTGTATATCAAACGCCTCCGGGAAAAAATTGAAGAAGACCCCCAGAACCCTGCCATTATCAAAACCGTCCGGGGTCTGGGCTATAAGGTGGAAATCTGATGAAACTACTGAGAAATCCCGATGTGCGCCTGGGAAGCTGGGTCATGGCGGCTTTAACAATCCCTGGCTGCGGCTTTGCCTGGTATCGGTGGGGCTTGGATACGGCGATTTGCCTGCTGCTTCTTTGCATCCTCTTTTATGGCGTTTTCCTGGGAGCTGCCGCCTGGCGTTACCGCAGGATACGCACCATGGGGGAGGAGATTGACCGGATTCTCCATGGCGGTACGCAGATTTTTCTGGACAGCTGCCAGGAAGGGGAGCTGGGAATCCTGGAAAGCGAGATTCAGAAAATGACCGTCCGCCTCCGGGAGCAGCACCATAGCCTCCTGGAAGAAAAAGTCCACCTGGCAGACTCCTTAGCGGACATCTCCCACCAGATACGAACGCCCCTTACCTCCATTAACCTTCTGGTGCAGCTTCTGGGGGAGGAGAACCAGTCCCCCCAGCGGAAAACCCAGCTCCTTCGGGAGCTGCGAAGCCTGCTTGCCCGGATTGACTGGCTGATAACGGTGCTTCTGAAAATGTCCAAGCTGGATGCGGGCGTGGTGCAGCTGAAGCAGGAGAAAATTCCTCTGGAATCCCTGCTTCACAAGGCGGCGGAACCCCTCCTGGTGCCCATGGAGCTGCGGGACATTGCCTTTTATACAGAATCCCAGGGGTGCTTTTACGGGGATATGGAATGGACCTGCGAGGCTCTGGGGAATGTGCTGAAAAACTGCATGGAGCATACCCCTGCCGGAGGAGAAATCCGGATTACTGCCCAGGAAAATCCCCTGTATACCCAGATTGTGGTGGGGGACAACGGCCCCGGGATTGCCCCGGAGGACTTGCCCCATATTTTCCAGCGCTTTTACCGGGGGAAGAACGCCTCCGGCTCCGGTTTTGGGGTGGGGCTGGCCCTGGCCAGAACCATTGTCATTTCCCAGAACGGCACCATCAAGGCGGAGAACAACCCCAGAGGCGGCGCCCGCTTCACCATTCGATTCTACAAAGGAGCCGTGTGACAGCGGCTCCTTTTTCAGAAAGCTCTGAATAAATAGACAAGAGCTGTTATCCAGCCGCAGACGATTTATTCAGAGTTTCCTTAAATGACAGCTTTGTTATAAAACTGTCACCTGGGTGTCACTTGCAGCTGGTAACATGATCCCATAACATCCATAAGGAGTGACGAACAATGGAAATTTTGAGAGTAGAAAACCTTTGCAAGACCTACGGCAAAGGGGAAAATCAGGTAAAAGCCCTGGACAATGTATCCTTTTCTGTGAATAAGGGAGAGTTTGTGGCCATCATCGGCCCCTCCGGTTCCGGTAAATCCACCTTGCTTCACATTCTGGGGGGTGTGGATAAGCCCACCAGCGGAAAGGTGTATGTGGACGGAGAGGATGTGTACGCCCAGAACGATGAAAAGCTGGCCATCTTCCGCCGCCGCCAGGTAGGCCTGATCTACCAGTTTTACAACCTGATTCCGGTGCTGAATGTGACGGAGAATATTACCCTGCCGGTTCTGATGGACGGTCAGAAGGTAAACAAGGAGCGGCTTGCAGAGCTGATTTCCACCCTCCAGCTTACCGGCCGGGAGAATCACCTGCCCAACCAGCTCTCCGGCGGTCAGCAGCAGCGGGTGTCCATCGGCAGAGCCCTGATGAACGCCCCGGCTATCGTGCTGGCGGATGAGCCCACCGGCAACCTGGACTCCAAGAACAGCCAGCAGATTATGGAGCTTCTGAAGCTCTCCAATAAAAAGTACAACCAGACCCTGATGGTCATTACCCACGATGAGTCCATTGCCCTCCAGGCTGACCGGATTATCGCCATTGAGGACGGCCGGATTCTCAGAGATGAGGTGCTGCGGTAATGAACATCTTCGCAAAGGTGACCCTGCAGACCCTGAAGAAAAACCGGGTCCGCACCATCGTCACCATTATCGGTATCATTCTCTCCTGTGCCATGATTACCGCCGTGGCTGCCCTGGCCCAAAGCTTTTCCGGCTATATGCTGGATGTGGGAATTTACGAAAAGGGTAACTGGCACGGAGCGGCTTACAGCCTCAGCTGGAGCCAGTACGAAAACATCCAGAAGGACGAGGAGATTTCCTTTACCACCTACGCTCAGCTGATGGGCTATGCCAGGGTGGAAAGTGAGAACCCAGACAAGCCCTATCTTTATGTCATGGGCGGGGAAAAGGAGACCTTTTTTGAGAATATGCCGGTGCATCTGGTGGCAGGCAGACTGCCCCAGAATTCTCAGGAAATCCTCATCCCCGAGCACCTGCTTTCCAATGGAGGTGTCAGCTATCATGTGGGGCAGACCATCACCCTGGAGCTGGGGGACCGGATGGTGGGGCAGGACACCTTGAATCAGTTCAACCCCTACATTTACGATGAAGAAACCGGGGAACCGGAGGAGAAACTGGTAATCCGCCAGACCCGCACCTTCCAGATTGTGGGTATCTATTCCCGCCCTGATTTTGAAGAGTATTCTGCCCCCGGCTATACGGCCCTGACGGTTGCAGACCTGGAGGAGAATGTGGGAGACAGCTACGATGTGTATTTCCGGATGACAGACCCGGCCCAGGTTTACGATTATCTGAAAAATCTGGACTGCGGTTCTGCCACCAACACGGATGTGCTGCTGTACTCCGGCGTATCCAAATACAGCTCCTTCAACACCATGCTTACAGGCCTGGTGGCGGTGCTGGTGGGCCTGATTATGTTCGGCTCCGTGTCCCTGATTTACAACGCCTTTGCCATCTCCGTTTCGGAGCGCACCTGGCAGTTTGGCCTGCTGTCCTCTGTGGGCGCAACCCGGCGGCAGATTGGTAGAATGGTTCTGATGGAAGCCCTGTTTGTCAGTATGGTGGGCATCCCTCTGGGTGTACTGGCAGGCTTGGGGGGCATTGGGATAACCCTTCGGATTGTGTCCGATATGATGATACGGCTTACTATGATTCCCGTACCGCTTCGGCTCCGGATTTCCCCCTATGTGGTGGGAGCCGCAGTAGTGCTGAGCCTGATTACAGTACTGCTGTCCGCCTGGATTCCCTCTGCCCGGGCCAAGCGGGTATCGGCCATTGAGGCCATCCGCCAGAGCCAGGATGTGCGGGGCAAAAGCCGCCCGGTGAAAACCGGCTGGCTGCAATACCGGCTCTTTGGCCTTCCCGGTGTGCTGGGTAAGAAATACTACAAAAACAGCAAGCGGAAATACCGCGCCACCATTGTAAGCCTTTTTATGAGCATTGTGCTCTTCGTCTCTGTTTGCTCCTATACCGGGTATCTCATGGAGCTGGCCACCACCTATCGGAATGAAAGTAAGTACGATATTTCTTTCTCTTATAAGGAGGATCAGTACACCCGCCAGGAGATTATGACCTGGATTGAAAATACCCCGTCTGTGACCCAGACAGCCATGCTCCAATCCTACGGCCAGATGGCGAGAATATCCAAAGAGGACATTCCGGAGGCAACCCTGGAATATTTTTCCCAGGCTATGAATACCGAGGGGGATACGGTGGAAGTGATCTGCAGCGTGTGGTTCGTGGATGATGAGAGCTTCCGGCAGCTGCTGCAAGCCAACGGGCTGGAGGAGTCCACGTTTTTTGACTCCCGGAATCCGGTGGGTGTGAGCGTTGCTACTACAAGATTTTTTGATTATCAACAGGGAAAATACATCCAGTTGGACTACCTGAAAAACGACCAAAACGAATTTACCATAGACTTCCCCGTCTGCCTGGAAGGCTATATCCGGGAAGGGGGAGAGGTGGATGCATCGGGAAATGAGCTATACATTTATGTAAACTCTGATGATCCAACGGATATGAAGAAACTATCCCGGGAAGAAGCCTATGAGCAGATACCCTTGCAGATTGGTGCCAACATTGAGAATCTGCCCTTCTATATCAACAATTCCACCTATGGTTCCAAGGTGATTTACCCCCTGAGCCTGCGGGATACGGTGTTTCCCAACTGGGAGAAGGTCTATGGGGACTGGGAATATGACTACTATATTCTTTCCCAGAACCACAGAGAAAGCTATGAGTCCCTGCGGAAAACCCTGTCGGAGGCAGGCATATCCAGTACCAATCTTCATGATGCTGCCGCCAGCAACGAAAGCCAGCGGGCGCAGGTGACCATTGTGCAGATTTTTACCTACGGCTTCGTGGTGCTCATCTCCCTGATTGCC
>OEQQ01000020.1_pt1 | contig 64096 bp, 59 predicted proteins | sample 1539741 | NCBI WGS metagenome assembly OEQQ01 (sample SAMEA3891876, study PRJEB23780) | metagenome | biome: terrestrial biome; feature: animal house; material: Caecal content | place: Italy | collected 2015-05-05
GGAAATAGACGAGGCAGCCGAGGAATATTTAATAGCGGCATGACAACAATATAAGGAAGGAATGATAAAAAGTACAGATGTACACTCGAACATTTGTACTTTTTTTAATCTTCATCCTATATACTTTTATCGTTATCTTTGCTATAATGTGCCAAAGGCCATCGCTGAGTTGGTATTTGAAGAAGAATTTTTTAATGGCAGCTGATATTGCACGTTACAAAAAAACTGTCACTGGCAATTTTCCTGTATGCATGGTATCAAAAATTACAAAGGAGCAGATTTTTTATGGATCATTTCGAATTAGTATCAGAATACAAACCCACCGGCGACCAGCCGAAAGCTATCGCCCAGCTGGTAAAGGGATTTCAGGAAGGAAACCAGTTCGAAACTCTTCTGGGAGTTACCGGTTCCGGCAAGACCTTCACCATGGCAAACGTCATCCAGCAGTTAAATAAGCCGACGCTGGTGCTTGCCCACAATAAGACCCTGGCGGCGCAGCTGTACGGAGAATTTAAGGAATTCTTTCCCAACAACGCGGTGGAGTATTTCGTCTCCTATTACGATTACTATCAGCCGGAAGCCTATGTGCCCTCCACGGATACGTACATCGCCAAGGATTCCGCCATCAACGACGAGATCGACAAGCTGCGGCTCTCCGCTACGGCGTCCCTGTCCGAGCGCCGGGACGTGGTGGTGGTGGCCAGCGTATCCTGCATCTTCGGCCTGGGCTCCCCGGAGGAGTTTTCGGGAATGAGCGTTTCCCTGCGGCCCGGGATGAACCGGGACCGGGACGACGTGCTGCGTGCGCTGGTCGCCATCCAGTACGACCGCAACGACATGGACTTAAAACGCGGCTGCTTTCGGGTGCGGGGCGACGTGATCGAGATCAATCCGGCCCAGGGCGGGGAAAATCTGATCCGGGTGGAATTTTTCGGGGATGAAATCGACCGGATCGCGGAGGTGGATCCCTTAAACGGACAGGTGAAGGCCACCCTGGAACACATCATCATCTTTCCGGCCTCTCATTACGTGGTGCCCCAGTCCCGGATCGACAGAGCCTGCGACGAGATCGAGAAGGAGCTGGAGGAGAGGATCCGGTATTTTAAGGGGGAGGACAAGCTGCTGGAAGCCCAGCGGATTTCGGAACGGACCAATTTCGATATCGAGATGCTGCGGGAAACCGGGTTCTGTTCCGGAATCGAGAACTACTCCCGGCATCTGAACGGGATGGAGGCGGGCGCTGCGCCCTATACCCTGCTGGATTTCTTCAAGGACGATTTCCTGATTATCATCGACGAGTCCCATATCACGATTCCGCAGATCCGGGGGATGTACGCGGGGGACAGGTCGAGGAAGCAGACGCTGGTGGATTACGGCTTCCGCCTGCCGTCGGCCCTGGACAACCGGCCATTGAATTTCGAGGAGTTTGAAAGCCATATCGATCAGATGCTCTTCGTTTCGGCGACGCCCAACGTCTATGAGGCGGAACACGAACTGCTGCGGACCGAACAGATCATCCGCCCCACGGGCCTTCTGGATCCGGAGATCGACGTGCGGCCGGTGGAAGGGCAGATCGACGACCTCATCGCGGAGGTGAGAAAGGAAACCGCCAGGCACAACAAGATCCTGATCACCACCCTGACCAAACGGATGGCGGAGGATCTGACGGACTACATGCGGGAAGTGGGCATTCGGGTAAAATACCTGCATTCCGATATCGATACGCTGGAGCGTGCGGAGATCATCCGGGACATGCGGCTGGACGTGTTCGACGTGCTGGTTGGAATCAACCTGCTGCGGGAAGGGCTGGATATTCCCGAAATCTCCCTGGTGGCCATTCTGGACGCGGACAAGGAAGGCTTCCTGCGTTCCGAAACCTCGCTGATACAGACCGTGGGCCGGGCTGCGAGAAACGCGGAGGGCCACGTGATCATGTACGCGGATTCGGTGACGGATTCCATGCGGACTGCCATCGAGGAAACGAAGCGGCGCCGCGAGATCCAGCAAAAATACAATGAAGAACACGGGATTACCCCTCAGACGATCAAAAAGGCCGTCCGGGATCTGATCAGCATTACGAAGGAAATCGCGGCCCAGGAAGTGAGATTCGAAAAGGATCCGGAATCCATGGACCGGCAGGAGCTGGAGAAGCTGATCGCCGATGTCACCAGGCAGATGAAGAAGGCGGCAGCGGACCTGAATTTCGAGGCTGCGGCGGATCTGCGCGACAAGATGGTGGAGCTGAAGAAGACGCTGGAAGACCTGGAAAAAGACTGAGCGAAGTGTCATAACCCATGGATCGCGACGCCGGATCAGAGATTTGGCGCGCGTTCCTTTGCGCAAAGGCGCTTCGGGATGGAGGAAAAGATGGAAGAAACGAAGAAGATGCTGCCCCGCAAAAACTGCATTCGGGTCCGGGGCGCCAATGAACATAATCTGAAAAATCTGGACGTGGATATTCCCAGGGACGCGCTGGTGGTGCTGACCGGGCTTTCCGGCTCCGGGAAATCCTCTCTGGCCTTCGATACCATTTATGCGGAGGGGCAGCGGCGTTATATGGAATCCCTGTCCTCTTATGCCAGGCAGTTCCTGGGGCAGATGGAGAAGCCGGATGTGGAGAAGATCGAAGGGCTTTCCCCCGCGATTTCCATCGATCAGAAATCCACCAACAGAAACCCCCGTTCCACGGTGGGCACCGTGACGGAAATCTACGACTATTTCCGCCTGCTCTACGCCAGAATCGGCATTCCCCACTGCCCTGACTGCGGCAAGGAGATCAAAAAGCAGAGCGTGGATCAGATGGTGGATCAGATCATGGAGCTGCCGGAAGGAAGCAGGATCCAGCTGCTGGCACCGGTGGTGAGGGGGAGGAAGGGACGTCATGAGAAGGTGCTGGAGCGCGCCTCCAGAAGCGGCTATGTGAGGGTCCGCATCGACGGGAACCTCTATGAGCTGTCCGAAGAGATCAGGCTGGACAAAAATATCAAGCACAATATCGAAATCGTGGTGGACCGCCTGATCGTCAAGCCCGGGATCGAACGGAGGCTGACGGACTCCATCGAGAACGTGCTGAATCTGGCGGAAGGGCTTTTGTTCGTGGACCGTCCGGGAGAAGACGCCCCGATGCTGACGTTCAGCCAGAGCTTTTCCTGCCCGGACTGCGGGATCAGCGTGGACGAGATCGAGCCCAGGAGCTTCTCCTTCAACAACCCCTTCGGCGCCTGCCCCGAATGCTTCGGGCTGGGCTATAAGATGGAATTCGATCCGGAGCTGATGGTGCCGGACCGTTCCGTCAGCATCAGCGGCGGGGCCGTGGCCGTGATGGGGTGGCAGACATGCAACCAGCCGGGCAGTTTCACCAACGCTCTGCTGCAGGCCCTGGCGAAGGAATACGGGTTCAGCCTGGACACCCCTTTTGAGGATTATCCGCAGGATATTCAGGACATGCTCTTTTACGGCACCGGGGGAAAGGAAGTCAACGTCTACTACGAAGGGCAGCGCGGAAAGGGGATTTACCCCGTGGCCTTCGAAGGGCTGATCCAGAACGTGCAGCGCAAATACCGGGAGACCGGCTCCGATATCATGAAGCAGGAGTACGAGTCGTTCATGCGGATCACGCCCTGTAAGCTGTGTAAGGGGCAGCGCCTGAAAAAGGAAGCGCTGGCCGTCACGGTCTGCGACAAAAACATCTATGAAGTGACTTCCATGTTCATCGGGGAGCTCGACGAATTCCTGAAGAACCTCCGGCTGACCCATCAGCAGGAAATGATCGGAAGCCAGATTTTAAAGGAGATCCGGGCGCGGGTGGGATTTTTGATCGACGTGGGGCTGGATTACCTCTCCCTGTCCAGAGCCACGGGCACGCTGTCCGGCGGGGAGGCCCAGCGGATCCGGCTGGCCACCCAGATCGGTTCCGGCCTGGTGGGGGTCTGCTATATTCTGGACGAGCCCAGCATCGGCCTGCACCAGAGGGACAACGATAAGCTTCTGGAAACCCTGAAAAAACTCAGGGATCTGGGGAATACGCTGATCGTGGTGGAGCACGACGAGGATACCATGCGGGCGGCGGACTATGTGGTGGATATCGGCCCCGGCGCGGGCTCCCACGGCGGGCAGGTGGTGGCCTGCGGGACGGCGGAGGAGATCATGCGGGTGCCGGAGTCCGTTACGGGTCAGTACCTGAGCGGAGCCAGGAAGATCCCGGTGCCGGAAGCGCGCCGGACCCCTTCCGGCTGGCTCACGGTCCGGGGCGCGGCGGAGAACAATCTGAAAAAGATCGACGTGAAATTCCCGCTGGGGGTATTCACCTGCGTGACCGGCGTTTCCGGCTCCGGGAAATCTTCCCTGGTCAACGAGATCCTTTATAAGCGCCTGGCCAGGGATTTGAACCGCGCCAGATGTATTCCGGGGCGGCATGCCGGAATCGACGGGATGAACCAGCTGGACAAGGTGATCGACATCGATCAGTCGCCCATCGGGAGGACGCCACGTTCCAATCCCGCTACCTACACCGGGGTGTTCGACATGATCCGGGATCTGTTCGCTTCCACGGCGGACGCGAAAGCGAAGGGATATAAAAAAGGAAGGTTCAGCTTCAACGTGAAGGGGGGACGCTGTGAAGCCTGCGGCGGGGACGGCATCATCAAGATCGAGATGCACTTTCTGCCCGACGTCTACGTGCCCTGCGAGGTTTGCGGCGGAAAGCGGTACAACCGGGAAACGCTGGAGGTGAAGTATAAGGGGAAGAGCATTTTTGACGTCCTGGACATGACGGTGGAAGAGGCGCTGACCTTCTTCGAAAACGTGCCTTCCATCCAGCGCAAGATCCAGACCCTCTACGATGTGGGGCTCTCCTACGTGAAGCTGGGGCAGCCCTCCACGGAGCTGTCGGGCGGGGAGGCCCAGCGGATCAAGCTGGCGGCGGAGCTGTCCAAACGGAGCACGGGCCGGACCATCTACATTCTGGATGAGCCCACCACGGGACTGCATTTTGCGGACGTGCACAAGCTGATCGAAATCCTGCACCGCCTCACCGACGGAGGGAATACCGTGGTGGTCATCGAACACAATCTGGACGTGATCAAGACCGCGGACTATATCATCGACATCGGCCCGGAGGGCGGACTCAACGGGGGGACCGTGATCGCGAAGGGGACGCCGGAGGAAGTCGCCCAAAACCCGGACTCCTATACCGGACGCTACGTGAAGAAAATGCTGGACCGGGACAGGAAAAGTTAAATTTTTATGAACACCCTTCCCAACCGATTCGTTTTACGCTATAATGGACGCGGACTGCTGGAAATTTTGCGTAATGATTAAGATAGAGAACAAATGGTTATGATTTGTATGGAACGGACGGAAGGAGACGTGGGAAATGCAGTATACGGACATCGGCATCGATTTGGGCACAGCGAGCATTCTGGTTTATATAAGAGGGAAGGGCGTCGTGTTAAAGGAGCCCTCCGTGGTCGCTTTTGACAGGGATACGAACAAGATTAAGGCGATCGGGGAGGACGCCCGCCTGATGCTGGGCAGGACGCCGGGCAATATCGTGGCGGTCAGGCCGCTGCGCCAGGGCGTTATTTCCGACTATACCGTTACGGAAAAAATGATGAAGTATTTCATCCAGAAAGCTCTCGGCAAGAAGACGTTCCGCCGTCCCCGGATCGCGGTCTGCGTTCCCAGCGGCGTGACGGAAGTGGAGAAGAAGGCGGTGGAGGACGCCACCTATCAGGCGGGAGCCAGGGAGGTTTCCATCATCGAAGAGCCCATCGCCGCAGCCATCGGCGCGGGAATCGATATTTCCAGGCCCTGCGGGAACATGATCGTGGACATCGGCGGCGGGACTTCCGACATCGCCGTCATTTCCCTGGGCGGAACGGTGGTCAGCGCCTCCATCAAGATCGCGGGGGACGATTTCGACGAAGCCATCGTGCGCTATATGCGCAAGAAGCATAATCTGCTGATCGGCGAGCGGACGGCAGAGGACATCAAGATCAAGATCGGTTCGGCATTCAAGCGGCCGGAACCGGATTACATGGACGTCAGAGGGCGCAACCTGGTGACGGGCCTGCCCAAGACCATCACCGTGTCGTCCGAAGAGACGGAGGAAGCGCTGAAGGAATCCACCATGCAGATCGTGGAAGCGATTCACGGCGTCCTGGAGAAGACGCCTCCGGAACTGGCGGCGGATATCGCGGACCGGGGGATCGTCCTGACCGGCGGCGGCAGCCTGCTGAGGGGGCTGGAAGAGCTGATCGCGGACAGGACCGGAATCAATACCATGACGGCGGAAGATCCCATGACGGCAGTGGCCATCGGAACGGGAAAATATGTGGAATTTCTGGGCGGCTACCGCGAATAAGGACGGGGCCGGACAAAGGCAGACAACGGTACAGAAAATTTGAGACTGTCGCATGGATTGACGCGCCGGCATCCGTATGCCGGGGCGCTTTCCTGCGATTTTTTTATACGGCAGGAAAGTTCCTTTCCTACCGTATAAAAACCTCCGGTGGATCGCACTGCGGCGGAAAGGAAGGTGTCGCTTACGCGACCCGCCGCAGGCGGAGAATCCCGCAAGCGGGATTCTTTGCTCTATCATTCATTTTATGGCAGGAAGCGGCAGGATGGAAGAAATCAGGGGTTATGTTTCGCATATCATATTCAGGAATGCGTCCAACGGCTATACGGTATTCGAGCTGCAGGGAGAGGGAGAAGAGGATCTGACCTGTGTGGGCACATTTCAGGCGCTGGACGAAGGGGAACTTCTGGAGCTGGAGGGGGAGTACATTCAGCACGCGGTCTACGGCAGCCAGTTTCAGGTTTCTTCGTTCCGGGTTTCCACACCGGAGGACGCGGCCGGGATGGAGCGGTATCTGGGCTCCGGCGCGGTAAAGGGGATCGGGGCGTCCCTGGCGGCGCGGATCGTGAAGCGGTTCGGGAAGGATACGTTCCGCATCATCGAAGAGGAACCGGAACGGCTGGCGGAAATTAAGGGGATCAGCGAGCGAAAGGCGATGGACATCGCCTCTCAGGTGGAGGAGAAGCGGGAGCTGCGGGAGGCGATGATCTACCTGCAGAAATACGGCATTTCCAACGTCCTGGCGCGCCGGATCCACGAGACGTACGGCAGCCGCCTTTACAGCATTCTGGAGGAAAATCCGTACCAGCTGGCGGACGACATCGACGGCATCGGGTTTAAAAAGGCGGATGAGCTGGCGTCCAGAATCGGGATCCATACGGATTCGGATTACCGGATCCGGAGCGGCATTTTATATGTGCTGCTGCAGGCTTCCGGGGAAGGGCACGTCTATCTGCCGAAGGGGCTGCTGGTTTCCAGGGCGGCAGCGCTTCTGGATCTTCCGGAGCAGGCCGTGGAGGATCAGATCCCGAATCTGGCCATGGATCAGAAGCTGGTGGTGAAGGCGGAGGGGGAGGAAGTCCTTTGCTATGCCGGCAGTTTTTATTACATGGAGCTGGCCTGCGCCCGGATGCTCTCGGAACTGAATCTGGCCGCAGGGGAAGAGGAGCCGGGCGGCGAAGGGGAAGGCAGGGCGCTTTCCCGCATCGAAAAGCTGCAGGAAGCGGAAGGAATGGAACTGGACGAGCTGCAAAAGAAGGCTGTTCTGGAGAGCGTCCGCAACAGCATCCTGATCCTGACGGGCGGGCCGGGCACCGGAAAAACCACCACCATCAACATGATGATCCGCTACTTCGAAGGAGAAGGGCTGGACCTGTTTCTGGCCGCGCCCACGGGAAGGGCGGCCAAACGGATGACGGAGGCCACGGGCTACGAGGCCAGGACCATTCACCGGATGCTGGAGCTGTCCGGCAGCGTGCAGGAGGAAGGAAGGCGGGCCAGCTTCGAGAGGAACGAGGATAACCCGCTGGAAGCGGATGTGATCATCGTGGACGAGATGTCCATGGTGGACATCTCCCTGTTTTATGCTCTGCTCAAAGCGGTGAGCCCTGGGACCAGGCTGATCCTGGTGGGGGATGTGAACCAGCTTCCCAGCGTGGGGGCGGGACAGGTGCTGCACGATCTGATCGCTTCGGATGCCTTTCCCGTGGTGCGGCTGCAGAAGATCTTCCGGCAGGCGGGGGAGAGCGATATCGTGGTGAACGCCCACCGGATCAACCGGGGAGAAGAGATCCGGCTGGACAACAAGAGCAGGGACTTTTTCTTCCTGGAACGAAACAGCGTGCCCGTGATCTATAAGCACATGGTGCAGCTGATCTCGGAAAAGCTGCCCCCCTATGTGAAGGCGACGCCCTTCGATATCCAGGTGCTCACCCCCATGCGGAAGGGAAACCTCGGGGTGGAAACGCTGAACCGCATCCTGCAGGGCCAGCTGAATCCGCCGGACGGCTCCAAACAGGAAGCCCTCCTGGGGGATACGCTGTTCCGGGAGGGAGATAAGGTCATGCAGACGAAAAACGACTACCAGCTGGAGTGGGAAGTCGTCAGCCGTTATGGGATCCCCGTCGATCGCGGGATCGGCGTATTCAACGGCGACATGGGAATCATCCGTGGGATCGATGACTACAACCGCACGGTGACGGTGGAGTACGACGAGCACAGGCGGGTGACCTATTCCTTTGCGCAGATGGAAGAAGTGGAACTGGCCTATGCCATCACGATCCACAAGTCCCAGGGGAGCGAATATCCGGCCGTGATCCTGCCGCTGATGGGCGGTCCGCGGATGTTGTTCAACCGAAACCTTCTTTATACGGGCGTGACGCGCGCCAGGGACTGCGTCACCATTTTGGGGAACAGGCAGGTGGTGGGAGAGATGATCGCCAACGAGAGCGAGGCGAAGCGATACACCAGCCTGGACAGGAGAATTCGGGAGCTGAAGGGAGAAGCTTGCTCACGCTGACAGATTTGCTTTTCCCGCGCAGATGTCCGGTGTGCGACAGGCCGGTGAAGCCGGCCGGCGGCCTGATCTGCGCGGAGTGTAAGGCCGGACTGAAATACGTTCGTCAGCCCTTCTGCATGAAATGCGGCAGGCAGCTGACGGACGACGGCCAGGAATATTGCGCCGACTGCGCGCATAAGAAACATGTGTATGACAGGGGGATATCCCTGTACCAGTACAAGAGCGTCCAAACTACCATTTATCGCTTCAAATATGGAGGAAGAAGGGAATACGCCCGGTTTCTGGGCGGGGAAATGGCCGCCCGCCTGGGCCGACAGATCCTGGCGTGGAAGCCGGACGCCCTCATCCCCGTTCCACTGCATGAAACGAGGCTGCAAAAACGGGGGTATAACCAGGCCGGACTGCTGGCGGAAGAGATGGGGCGAAGCCTGAAAATCCCCGCCCTGCACGACTGGATCGCGCGGGAAAAAAACACGGCTCCGCTGAAGCTGCTGGGGGCTGCGGAACGCCAAAATAATTTGAAAAAGGCTTTTAAAATAAAGAGAGATGATGTAAAATTAAGTACGATTGTTATAATTGACGATATTTATACCACGGGGAGCACGGTGGACGAAATCGCGGCCGAATGCAGGAAAAAAGGGGTCCGAGCTGTCTACTTTGCGGCGCTGTCCGCGGGAAGCGGCCCGCCCCGGTAAAGGAGTACGGATGGTCAACAGGGAAAAGGTTTTGCGGATGACGAAAATGGCGTCCTATGAAGAGCATGGCGGGAAGAAGGATATGGCCGTGGCCGGATATTTCCGGAACGATTATATCGGGATGCAGATGATCGCGTCCTTCGTGGTGGTGACGCTCGCCTTTCTGGCGGCATTCGGCGCCTGGCTGTGCTTCAACTTCACAGAGGTGATGGAGAGCATCTATTCCATGGACCTGGTGTCCACCGGTAGGAGCGTGCTGTTTCTGTACCTGATCGCCCTGCTGGGCTATCTGGCGGCGACCTGGGTGATCTATCTGATTCGCTACGCGAAAGCCAGAAAGAGGCTGAATCTGTTTCTGGAATACTTAAACGATCTGGACGGAAAGGAAGAAGAGGAAGAACTCTGAGAGGATACTGATTATGACAAATCTTCTGGTGATGAGGGAATACATCAAAAGCTTTTATTCGAAATACGAAGAATTCATCGTGCCCGCGCTGAAATTCGCCCTGGCGCTGATTCTGCTGATTTCCATCAATTCCCGGCTCGGTTACATGGAGTCGATCAACAATCCGGCGCTGGTCCTGGTTGCGGCCCTGCTCTGTTCGTTTCTTCCGCTGGGGATGACGGCATTTTTGTGCGGCGCGTTTCTGCTGCTGCATGTGGTGGCGCTTTCGCTGGAGTGTACGGCGGTGCTCCTGCTGGCCTATCTGTTCATTCTGGTATTCTATTTCCGCTTTTCTCCGAAAAGCCATCTGATCCTTCTGCTGACGCCCCTGTTTTTTCTCTGGAAAATTCCCTATGTGATGCCGCTGGCGGCGGGGCTGTTCGGCACGCCTGCCGCTGCGGTGGCGGTGGTCTGCGGAGTAGTGATTTATTATGTGCTGGCCTATGTGACCGGGAACGCGGCTGCGCTGGGCGCTGCGGAGGCGGATTCCATGCTGCAGCGGTTTCGGGATGTGACGGCCGGCGTGGCGCAGAACCGGGAGATGATGATCGTGGCGGTGGCTTTCGCCATTACAGTGCTTCTGGTATACGGGATCCGGAGGATGAGCATCAACTATTCCAGAGCGGTGGCCGTTCTCGTGGGAACGCTGGCGGACATCGTCATGCTGTTGGTGGGCGATCTGATGTACGACGCGAACTTTGACATCGGAGCCGTGATCCTCGGAAGCGTTGCCGGAGCCGCGCTGGCGCTTTTGATGCAGTTCTTTCATTTTAATCTGGACTATGCCCGCACGGAAAAGGTGCAGTTTGAAGACGACGAGTATTATTATTATGTGAAGGCGGTTCCGAAGATGGCTGTCGCCGCGCCGGAAAAGAGAGTGAAGCGGATCACGACGCAGCGCGCGCACCAGAGCGTGCGCCGCAGCCATACCAGGGGGAGAAGCGGAAAGTAGACGGGGTTGACACATGGAACAGATCAGAGAGTTTGCGAGCAGATATTTAACCTATTTCCAGTTTATCAGCGTGATGGATGTGATCGAAATCATCATCATTTCCGTCATGGTCTATTATGTGATGGTCTTCATCCGGAATACCAGAGCATGGGCCCTCTTAAAGGGCGTTTTCGTGATCATGATCTTTTTGCTGATCGCGCAGCTTTTGAAGATGGATACGATCCTGTGGATCGCCCGCAGCGTATTCAGCCTTGCGATCGTCGCGCTGATCGTGGTGCTGCAGCCGGAGCTGCGCAAGGCGCTGGAGGAGCTGGGAAATAAGAATTTGATCGATACGCTGATTCCGTTCGAAATCAACAAGCAGGAGGAGGGGCTGTTTTCCGACCGGACGATCCGGGAGATCACGAAGGGCTGTCTCGAAATGGGAAAGGTGAAGACGGGCGCTCTGATCGTGGTCAAACAGAAGGATTCCCTGGTGGAATACGAGAGGACCGGCATCGAGGTGGACGGCCTGGTGACCAGCCAGCTTTTGATCAATATTTTTGAGAAGAATACGCCGCTGCACGACGGCGCCGTCATCGTGCGGGGAGACAGGGTATCCTACGCCACCTGCTATCTTCCTCTATCGGATAATATGGAATTGAGCAAGGAGCTGGGAACCCGCCACAGGGCCGGCATCGGCATTTCCGAAACCACCGATTCCATGACCGTGATCGTATCGGAAGAAACCGGAAATATCAGCGTGGCTTACAAGGGACGCCTGAGCAGAGGTCTCACCGCAGCCCAGCTGGAGGAGAAGCTGAAATCCATTCAGAACAAATCCACGGACGAAAAAGAGCGCAGACGCTGGAAAGGATGGCCCAGGAATGAAAAATAAACTGTTGAACAACATCGGCCTGAAGGTCATGGCCCTCCTGTTCGCCGCCATTCTGTGGATGATCGCCGCGGGGATCAACAATCCGATGGGAACGCAGGTGTTTTACAACGTGCAGGTTCAGCTGACCAATACGGGCAGCATCACTTCGCAGGATAAAACATATAAAGTAGAGGACAGTTCGGACCGGATCCGGGTGACGGTGCGGGCGCCCCGGACCGTCCTGGAAGAACTGAGCAAGGAGAATATCTCCGCGGTGGCGGACTGTACCGGATTGACGGAGGAGAACACGGTTCCTATCGTTGTGAGCATCAATGACAGATATCTGTCCGACAGCGTGGAGAGCATCCAGGCGGATAAGGAGTCCGTCTCTCTGGACGTCGAGGATAAAAAGAACCGCCAGCTGAGTATCGAAGTGGTGAGAAACGGTTCCCTTCCGGCAGGCTATGTGACCGGCAGGGTTGAGACGGAGACGAACCGGATCAGCCTCTCCGGGCCGGAGAGCGTGGTCAATACCGTGTCGCGGGCAGTGGTGGAGGTATCTCTGGATTCCGTCACTTCGGATGTGGAAATCGAAGCGCCCATCAAGCTGCTGGATGCGGAGGGATCGGAGATTACCAGTTCGGATATCAAGAAGAATATCGACAGCGTACGGGTTACCGTTCCGATTCTGAGCACGAAGGAAGTGCCGGTGGAATACGGGGTCTCTGGATCTCCGGCGGACGGATATGCCATGACGGGGGCGGTTTCCGTAGAACCCGCTACCGTTCTGATCGCAGGAAGGGAGAGCGCGCTGGAAGGGGTGTCGTCCATTCAGATCCCCGGGGAACGGCTGGATGTGACGGACGCGGAAGAGAATGTGACGGAGACGGTAAACCTCAGGGATTATCTGCCCTCCGGGGTGAGCTTCGGCGATTCCTCCTTCGACGGCACGGTATCGGTTACCGTGGAAATCGAAGCCATCCGGAGAAAGAATATCAGCATTCAGGAAAGTTCCATTCAGCTTTTGAACACGCCCGCCGACTGGCAGGCGGAAGTGGTGGCCGGGCAGAATATCACGCTGACCATTTCGGGACTGCAGAGATACCTGAACCTGACGGACGCGTCGTCGGTGACGCCCCATGCGGACGTGTCCACCCTGCTGGACGCGGAGGGGAATCCTCCCGCGGGAGAGGTGGAGATCGCCGTCAGGTTTATGCTTCCGGACACGGTGCAGCAGGTTTCCCCTGTTACCGCCGTGATCCGGCTGACCAGGAGAGCGCAGGAGACGGCTCAGGCCGGCGCCTGATGAGACGATAGAAACGGAAGGCCGCGTTGGGCGGCAGCAAAAGGAGGCTATTTATGTCAAGAATGTTCGGAACGGACGGCGTCAGAGGAGTGGCCAATGAGGAGCTGACCCCTCTTCTGGCGATGCAGCTGGGGCAGGCGGGCGCCTATATCCTCACCAGGGAAAACAAGCACAAGCCCACCATCATGGTAGGGTGCGATACCCGGATATCCGGGGATATGCTGGCGAACGCCCTGATGGCCGGAATCTGCAGCGTTGGGGCGAATGCGGTCTATGTGGGCGTGATCCCGACGCCGGCAATCGCCTATCTGACCAAAAAGTATAAGGTGGAGGCCGGCGTGGTGATTTCCGCGTCGCACAACCCCATGGAGTTCAACGGCATCAAGTTTTTTGACGGAAACGGCTATAAGCTTCCGGATGCCCTGGAAGACGAGATCGAGGAGCTCATCAAAAACGGCATGACGGGCGTGGAGTTCCCCAACGGCTCCGGAGTGGGGAAGGTGAAGAGCCGGAAGGACGCGAGGGAAGAATACATCAATCACGCGGTGCAGACCGTTCCGGTGGACCTGACCGGGATGAAGATCGTGGTGGACTGCGCGGAGGGCGCCTCCCACTATACTTCCGTGGAAGCGCTCCGCCAGCTGGGAGCGGAGGTGGTCCCGATCCACAACATGCCCGACGGGACGAACATCAACGCCAACTGCGGATCCACCCATATGGGCGAACTGCAGGCCAGGGTGGTATACGAGAAGGCTAAGATCGGCCTGGCCTTCGACGGCGACGCAGACCGGCTGCTGGCTGTGGACGAACTGGGCAATATCGTGGACGGCGACCAGATCATGGCCATCGTGGGCGCCCATATGAGGAATATGGGCAAGCTGAAGAAAAACACCATCGTGGTGACCGTGATGAGCAACCTGGGGCTGTTCTTATACGGGGAAAAAGAGAAGATCCACATCGAAAAGACGAAGGTGGGAGACCGCTATGTGCTGGAGCGGATGCGGGAAATCGGCGCCAGCCTGGGCGGAGAACAGTCGGGCCATATCATCTTTCTGGATGAGAACACCACCGGGGACGGACTCCTTTCCGCCCTGCACCTGCTGGAAGTCATGGTGGTGACCGGGAAGCCCCTGTCCGAACTGGCGAAGGTCATGACGGTCATGCCGCAGGCCCTGGTCAACGCGAAGGTTCCCAACCACCGCAAGGAGCACTACATGGAATATCCGGAGATCGCCGCGGCCATCGAGAAGCTGGAAAAGGAATTCAACGGCGAAGGGCGCGTCCTCATCCGTCCCTCCGGAACGGAGCCGAAGGTTCGCGTGATGATCGAAGGCAAAGACAAGAAGAAGATCGACGCCGAAGCGCATAAACTGGCCGAACTGATCCAAAACCTGATGATCTAGTTCAGACAGGCGCGGGGTTATTGTTCAGGGGACAGCCGCAAACACTGGCTGTTTGCGGCGCAAGAACATGACACAGGGGTGAGCGGGCTCATTTTGCACGGCAAAATTTGGAATGAGCCCGCGAAAGGTTACTGTTTGCGGGGTTACCCGTAAACAGTAACTACGCCGGCCCCGCATGGGGATGATAATCCCGTGCTTGCGATCTCGTCGGGATGATGGTATGATAAACGTAGAGAAAAAACCCTGAGAAAAGTTGAAAGGGGAGGGAAAACGATGGTACGCCAGAAGGTAGTGATCAAAAACCCTACAGGGCTTCACTTGAGGCCGGCAGGCATCCTTTGCAAGGAAGCGATGCAGTACAAATCTTTGATTACATTTACGTTTCGGGAGAATACGGCGAACGCCAAGAGCGTGTTGAGCGTTCTCGGAGCCTGTGTGAAATGTGGGGATGAAATCGAACTTACCTGTGATGGACAGGATGAACAGGAGGCGCTGGACGCGCTGGTAAAAGCGATTGAAGGCGGCCTTGGCGAATAGCGAAACAGGCGTGTGATCAGCTCAGGGAAACCTGGGCTGATGTTTTATACGACAGGGAATGGAGGAAGAGGAAGAGAATGAATTATCAGAGATATCGCAGAAACCCCGTGGTGAATTACCCGGAGAGACAGTGGCCCGACCGGGAAATCGAGAAGGCTCCGGTCTGGTGCAGCGTGGATCTCCGGGACGGGAATCAGGCGCTGATCGATCCCATGGTGGTGGAGGAAAAGATCGAGATGTTCCGCTACCTGATTAAGCTGGGATTCAAGGAGATCGAGGTCGGATTTCCGGCAGCCAGCCAGATCGAGTTCGATTTTCTGCGGAGGCTGATCGAAGAGGATATGATCCCGGACGACGTGTGCGTGCAGGTGCTGACCCAGTGCAGGGAGGAGCTCATCGACCGCACCTTTGAGGCCATCGAAGGCTGCAGGCAGGCCATCGTCCACATTTATAATTCCACGTCCACGCTCCAGAGGGAAGTGGTGTTCCATATGGACCGCCCTCAGATCGTAGACATCGCCGTGAAGGGAACGGAAATGGTAAAACGGCGGGCGGCGGACTTCCCGGGCAGGATCATCCTGGAGTATTCGCCGGAGAGCTTTACCGGGACGGAGCTGGATTTCGCGCTGGAAATCTGCACGGCAGTTCAGAGAACATGGGGCCCGACGAAAGAGAACCCCATGATCATCAACCTGCCGTCCACGGTGGAGATGAATACGCCCAACGTATACGCGGATCAGATCGAGTGGATGGACCGCCACTTTGAAGACAGGGACACCATCATCCTGAGCGTCCATCCCCACAACGACCGGGGCACCGGGGTGGCCAGCGCGGAGCTGGCGCTTCTGGCGGGCGCGCAGCGGGTGGAAGGCACGCTGTTCGGCAACGGGGAGCGCACGGGTAACGTGGATGTGCTCAATATCGCCTACAACATGTTTTCCCAGGGAATCGATCCCTGCCTGGAAATCGGGCATGTGAACGAGATTATCGACGTATATGAACGCTGCTGCAAGATCCCGATCCATCCCCGCCATCCTTACGCCGGGAAGCTGGTCTTCACCGCGTTTTCGGGCTCCCATCAGGACGCTATCAACAAGGGCGTACACGCCTTGCAGGAGAAAAGCAGCGAGATCTGGCAGGTTCCGTATCTGCCCATCGACCCGTCGGACATCGGCAGGGAATACGAGCCCATCGTCCGCATCAATTCCCAGTCCGGCAAGGGAGGCGTGGCCTTCGTCATGGATACCTACTTCGGCTTCAAGCTGCCGAAAGCCATGCACCGGGAATTCGCCAACGTCATTCAGGCCATTTCCGAAAAGCAGGGAGAGGTTTCTCCCGACCAGATCATGGAAGCGTTCCGGAAGGAATATCTCAACCAGAAGGAGCCCATGCACTTCCGCCGCCTGAAGGTGGAAGACTTAAGCTCCTCCACGGAGGCCGGAAAGTTCGATACGAAGGTGACGGTGAACTACGACCTGGCCGGCGTTCCGAAGGAATTTACGGCCGTGGGGAACGGCCCCATCGACGCGGTGCAGAGGGGATTGAAGGAAACGTTCCATCTGAACATCAAAGTGCTGGATTACGAGGAGCACGCGCTTCAGAGCGGATCCAGCTCACAGGCTGCCGCGTACATCCATATGATGGATGCGGAGAGCGGGCGCGTGACCTACGGCGTGGGCGTCAGCTCCAACATCACCAGAGCTTCCGTGCGGGCGATCTTTTCCGCGGTGAACCGGCTGGAGCTGGTGAAATGGGCGTGAGGACGGCGCGCCCGTCCGGATCGCAGAAGACGAAAAGCGGGAGAAAGGAAATGAGGTTATGATGGAGAAACCTGCCATCGCGGGTGGAAATCCCGTGAGGGATACGAAATTATATTATGGGCATCAATATCTGGACGAGGCGGATTATCAGGCGGTGCTGGATGTGCTTCGAAGCGGGAACGATCTGACCTGCGGCCCGAAAATCGCGGAGCTGGAGGAGAAGCTGTGCCGGATTACGGGGGCGAAGTACGCGGTGGCGGTGAGCAACGGAACCGCCGCCCTGCACGTGGCCTGCTTGGCGGCGGGCATCGGGGAGGGAGACGAGGTGATCACCACCCCCATCACCTTTGCGGCTTCCGCCAACTGCGCCCTGTACTGCGGCGCCAGGCCCGTCTTTGCGGACATCGATGAAAAGACCTGGAACATCGATCCGCAGAGCGTGCGGGAGCGTATCACGGAGCGGACGAAAGCGGTGGTGGCCGTGGACTTCACCGGGCAGTCCGCGCAGCTGGACGAGCTGCTGGAAATCTGCCGCGAAAAGGGGATCCTGCTCATCACCGACGGAGCGCATTCCATCGGGACGAAGTACAAGGGGCGGCCCGTGGGCAGCGTAGCGGATATGACCACTTTCAGCTTTCATCCGGTGAAAACGGTGACGGCCGGGGAGGGCGGCGCGGTGGTGACCAGCGACCCCGCCCTGTACGAAAGGCTGTCGCTGTTCCGCGCTCACGGGATTACCAGAAACCCCGCGCTGATGGAGAAGGAGCCGGACGGCCCCTGGTACTATGAGCAGGTGGCGCTGGGCTACAATTACCGGATGACGGACATTCAGGCAGCCCTGCTGATCAGCCAGCTGGACAAGCTGGACCGGTTCGTCGCCAGGCGCAGGGAGATCGTGGCCCGTTACAACGAGGCCTTCCGCAGGGTGCCCCAGCTGATCGTACAGGAGGAAATTCCGGAGTCCGATACGGCAAGGCATCTGTATATCATCCGCCTTCGTCCGGAACGGCTGTCCATCGGCCGGAAAGAATTTTTCGACGCCCTGGATGCGGAGAACGTCCGCTGCAACGTGCATTATATTCCGGTCTACTATTTCCCCTGGTATCGGAAACTGGGATATCGTAAGGGGATCTGCCCGAAGGCGGAAAAGCTGTACGAGGAAATTTTGACGATTCCCCTGCACTATAATCTGACGGATCAGGATGTGGAAGACGTGATCCGGGCTGTGGAAAAGATCGTGGCTTATTATGCGAAGTGAGGAAAATGAAATGACCGAAAGGGAGTATCGCACCCCCTGTTTTATCATCGACGAGAAAAAACTGCTCCGGGATTTCAACATGCTGAAGGATTCCCTGGAGGCTTCCTGGAACCATTACCGGATCGGTTATTCCTTCAAAACCAATTCCCTCCCCTGGCTGGTGACGTTTCTGAAGGCGCGGGGCGTGATGGCGGAAGTGGTTTCCGACGATGAATACGCCCTGGCCCGGTGGCTGGGGTTTGCGGACGGGGAAATCATCTATAACGGGCCGGTGAAGGAAAGGGCCTCTTTCGAGCAGGCGCTTTTGGCCGGAGGGATCGTGAACCTGGACGGACAGAGGGAGCTGGACTGGCTGGAAGAGCTGTGCGGGGCCCATCCGGACCGCCGGTTTTTGGTGGGAATCCGGGTGAATTTTAATCTGGAGCGCCTTTGTCCCGGGGAGACCACCATGGGAGAGGAGGGAGGACGCTTCGGCTTCTCCTATGAAAACGGCGCCTTCGCCCGGGTTGTGGAGAGGCTTCGCCGGACGGAAGGGATCGAAATCGCCGGGCTGCACCTGCATTCCAGCAGCAAATCCAGAAGCGTGGACATTTTCCGGGCCATCGCGGCCATGGCCTGCCGGCTCAAACGGGAATTCGACCTGGATCTGTCCTATGTGGATCTGGGCGGAGGATATTGCGGGGGCCTTCCGGGGCGCCCCCAGTATCCGGATTACTTCCCGGCCGTGGCCGGGGTGCTCCGGGAGGAATTTACGCCGGAGAGGACCGCGCTGATCGTAGAACCGGGCATTTCCCTGCTGTCTTCGGCCACGACATTCGTGACTCAGGTGCTGGACGTCAGGGACATCGGGGACAGGAGATATCTGATTACGGACGGAAGCCGTTTCCAGATCGACCCCACCATGATCAAATCTTCCTACCTGTTTCATCTGGAGCTGGATCCGTCGGGCCCGAAGGAGCGCCCGGGGATGGAACGGCAGTGCGTTTCGGGCTACTCCTGCATGGAAGTGGACCGGCTGTTCGAGCTGGAAAACGGGCCGGAACTGATGGCCGGAGACCGCATCGTATATGAAAACGTGGGCGGCTACACCATGAGCTTAAGCCCGCTGTTCATCCGTTATTTCCCCGACGTATACGTCCGCAGGAAAGGGGAGCTCAAAAAGGTGCGGGAGCGCTGGACACCCCGGGAATACGTGCAGAACTGTATGCTGTATCAGGAGGAAACATGACGATACTGGTTTTGAGCTGCGGCACGAGGAATAAACTGATCCGCTTCTTTCGGGAGACGCTGTCGGCCCGGGCGGAGGGGGGCAGGGTCATCGCTGCGGATTGCAGCCCGTGGGCGCCGGCCCTGTACGAAGCGGACGCCTGGTATCTGGTGGAGCGGATGACGGAGCCCGGATATCTGGATCATCTGCTGGAAATCTGCAGAAAAGAACGGGTGGACGCGGTTTTGCCCCTGTTCGAGGACGAGCTGGAGCTCATCGCGGACAATCGGGAGAAATTCGAACGGGAAGGGATCTGGCCCGTGGTTTCCGGGGCGGAAGCGGTGGAGCTGTGCCGGGACAAATACCGTTTTTACCGCCATCTTGTGAAAAACGGGCTGCCCGCCCTGACCACCTGCAGGTCGCTGGAGGAAGCGGATCGGGCGGTGGAGGAAGGGAGGTTGTCCTATCCCGTCTTCGTCAAGCCCGTCCGGGGCTGCGGCAGCGCGGGGATCGCCGTGGCGCAGGACCGGCAGATGCTGAAAACTCTGTGCGATCACAGCCCGGAAGGGCTTCTGATCCAGCAGCTGGCTGTGGGAGAGGAATTCGGCGCGGATCTCTATGTGGACCGGTTCGGAGGGAAGCCGGTTTCCATCTTCGTGAAAAAGAAGGTCCGGATGCGGGCGGGGGAAACGGAGAAATCCCTGTCCTTTTGGGACGGGGAGCTCTTTGAGCTCATCGAAAGGACCGCGGCCACCCTTCCCCTTTCGGGACCCGTGGACATGGACCTGTTCCGGATGGACGGCCGCTGGTACGTTTCCGAGATCAACCCCAGGTTCGGAGGGGGATACCCGCACGCCTGGCACTGCGGCGTGAACTTTCCGGCCATGATCGCGGAAAACGCGGCGGGCAGGGAAAATCCGGCCGCGGTGGGAGAATACGAGCCGGGCGTTGCCATGATGAAATATTCCGATGAAATCGTCAGGAAGATGGAGGACGGCGGGTTCGGCGCCAACGGGACGACGATATAAGGGAGAGCTTTTACCGGAGGTGCGGTTTTGGAAAGAATGAAATGTCTGGGGCGCTACCAAAAGGGAGTATTGCTTCTTATGATCGCCATGATTGTGGCGTTTGCAGCGATTTATTCCATTACGGTTTCCAGGGAGGGCTTTGCATATAAGAACGCGATTCTCGTTCCCGCTTATGAAGATGGCAGCACCGTGTATTTCGGAAAAATACAGGGGAAACAGGCCAATTTTACGGTGAGCGAAGATAAGGCGGTGTCTTTTCAATACGACGGAAAAATATATGGCCCCTATACTGCCAGGGAAGACGCAACCGCTATTCCAAAGGATGTCGGAGCAGGGGACAATATCGTAGGAGTTGAACTTCGTCAGGGCGAAAAAATTCTCTTTCGCGGAGGGGTATCGGACTACGGAGATTACCTCTGGCTTTATGACGAAGACGGGAATATGGAAAATCTCGATATAACCGTGACAACGGATTATGGAATTGTAATGGACGAATATGGGAATGTAATCGATCCGATGGAGCCTTCCGTTTCCACCATACTGGAATTGATGGGCGAACCGGAATTAACGCATCAGGGCGAATGGACTGCATGGTTTAGCGGGGTGTTCATTTGCGCGCTGAATGCGCTTTTCATTTTATTCGCAGATGAGTTGTTCCGCTGGAATCTGAGATTCCAAATCCGCAATGCAGACTATGCGGAGCCGTCCGATTTTGAAATTGCGGGCAGGTATATCGGTTGGACTGTCCTTACATTGATGGCACTGGCAATTTTCATCATGGGGCTTCAATAGCACAGAGCCCTGTTTACAGCAAAAAGAACGGACACCAGCAATCCTGCTGATGTCCGCTTTTTTTCGGGATCCCTTACTCCGCGTCGAAGGTCTTGCCGTCCTCCAGGATGCAGATGTTGGTCTTGCCCGTGTTCAGTTCGATTTCGTTGCCGTTGTCGTCATAGAATTTGGTGGCGCCGTAGTCGGAATCCTTCTTCCAGGTTACGTGGATTCCCTTGCCGTTGGTGAAATAGTAGCCGTCCTTGGTGTCGTCGTGGCACTGGAACGCCAGATAACCCTTGTCGTCTCTGGTCTCATAATGAGCGTACTGGATCAGGATGTTCTTGAAGGCCAGCTGCTCGCCGGTGGCGGCGTCCATGTGGGCCTTGTCCCCGCTCTGCATCCCCTGGAAGCGATAGTACAGGCCGTCCTCTTCGTTGTACTCGAAGTAGGTCTTCGTGATCTTATACGCGCCCGCCAGATCGATTTTGGAGGCGGGGATGGTATCTTCGTACTGCTCCAGCGTATTGGGATTGCTTTCGGAAGCGAACTTGAAGTGATCGCCCTCGTAGTTTTCCGTGTAGGTTCTGGAGTAATCCAGCGCGTCGATGGCCTTTAAGACGCCTTCGCCGCTGATGTAGGCGTTATGGGGCGCTTTCCGGTCGGTGACGCGGGTGAAAGCGTTGGCATACAGCCCCTTTTTCTGGCTGTTATCGCTGGCCAGAACGGCTTCGGTGATGTTGTCCGTGGTGGGATCGTTGATGATGTCCAGGATGTAGAAAGGGCCGCCGATGTGGCAGTAAATCGCATCCCATTCCTTCGCCCAGTAAACATAGTAGTCGCGGCAGCTTCTGATATTGCCGATCCGGTCCAGGTTTTCCCAGTCCTTGAAGACGGCCATCAGCCTCGTCATGTTGCCTTCCACGTTGCATTCATAAAGAATATCCGCGTTGGAAAGATTGTAATGCGGCAGGGCGGCGTTCTCATTGGGGATCATCACCGCGATGGGGCGCTGATCCGCGATATCGCCGCTGATCCATTCGTTGGTCAGGGGGCTGCGCACCATGCCCTCTTCCGGAGGAACGTCTTCCTCCGCGGCGGTTTCGGTCTCTGCTTCCGTTTCGACGGTCGTCGCGGGGGCGCTCTCCACTTCGTTGATCGCTACGGTTTCCACATTTTCGTCGTTATTGCCGCAGCCAAACAGCAGGGTAGCACATGCAAGACCTGTCAATAGAAGTACAGCCAGTTTTTTCATGTAACATCCTCACTTTCTCTCTTCGTTCAAATCGGTTGCGGGGTTTTCCGGCAGTCCGCCAAAAACCGCGCCATAGTTCTGATTATATCCCACGGAAAAAAGTTTGTCACTATAAAAAAACTTTTTTCGAGGCCTTTTTTCTGGGAAAATTCGTCAGAAGGTGGTAAAATGGCCCGGAGAATGGTAAAATACCCATGAATGCAATCGAGACGATCATTTCAGGAGGCGAATATGAAAAAAATTATCGTGACAGGATGCAACGGCCAGCTGGGCCGCGCGGTGAACGAATATTATGGGAACGCGTCCGACATCAGCTTTGTGAACACGGATGTGGCGGAACTGGATATCACCGATATCGACGCGGTGATGCGGCTGGCGCGGGAGGTGAAGCCCTACGCCATCGTCAACTGCGCGGCGCACACGGCGGTGGACGCCTGTGAATCCCAGTATGAGAAGGCGTTTGCCATCAACGCCATCGGCGCCCGCAATCTGGCCATCGCGTCCAGGGAGACCGGGGCGAAGCTGGTGCACATCTCCACGGACTACGTGTTCGACGGGACGAAAACGACTCCCTATGTGGAGACGGATTCCACCAACCCCATGGGCGCATACGGTTCCACCAAGCTCGCGGGGGAAGAGTTCGTGAAGCAGTTTGCGGACCGCTGGTTCATCCTGCGCACGGCCTGGCTGTATGGAGACGGGAAGAATTTCGCCAAAACCATGCTGCGCCTGTCTGAGACCAACGACGCGGTCCGGGTGGTGGGCGACCAGTTCGGTTCCCCGACCAGCACCGTGGAGCTGACGAAGGCTATCGACGCGCTCCTGTTTTCGGAAAATTACGGACTGTTCCACGCCACCTGCGAGGGCAGTACCAGCTGGGCCGATTTTGCCGGGGAGGTCTTTCGCCTGGCAGGGAAGGATACCCGCGTAGAGGCGATCACCACGGAAGAATACGGCGCGCCCGCGCCCCGTCCGGCCTATTCCGTGCTGGACAACCGGATGTTCCGCCTGACCACGGACTTCGCTTTTGCGGACTGGCACGACGCCATCGCCGTTTATATGAAAACCCTGTGAGGAAGAGCGGATATGGGAAAAACAGAACGAAGAAGGACCTTTCTGTGGATTTTGGGACTCCTTTTGATGCTGCAAGCGATTGCAGCATTCTGTTTTTGTATGAAAAAAACGGGGTTCCACTACGATGAATATTATTCCTATTATTCCTCCAATGTGAGCGTCGGGCTGGCGCCTTCGGACCGGGAATGGAAGACCGGAGAATCCATTCGAAACGAGTTTCAGGTGCTTCCGGAAGAGCGGTTTCGCTTCCGGGACGTGGTCCGGATGCAGACCTACGACGTACACCCGCCGGTCTACTACCTGCTGCTGCACGCCGTCTGTTCGCTGACGCCGGGAATCTTTACGAAGTGGTCCGGACTGGCGCTGAATCTCCTGTTTTTCGCGGGGAGCTGGTGCCTTGTGGCGCTGCTGGCCTGGAAAATCAGCGGGAAAAAGAAGGAGATCGTGCTGGGCAGCTGCCTGCTCTACGGATTTTGTCCGGCCATCTTAAGCGGCGTGGCGCTGGTGCGGATGTACATGCTGTTGGGTTTCTGGATCCTGCTGCTGACCTGGCTGCACGTAAAGGCGCTTGAAACGCGCAGAAGGGGATGGCGTTTTTACATCCCGGCGGCCGTCACGGTCTATCTGGGATTTCTGACCCATTACTACTTCGCTGTCTATCTCTTTTTCCTGGCGGCGGCCATGGAGTGCTACCTGCTCTTCGAACAGGAGGAGCATAAGAGCTGGGGGAAGAAATGGCGGGATTGTTTCGCGTACGCCGCCGCGGTGATCGGCGCCATGATCCTGGCGGTTCTTTCCTATCCCGCCTGCCTGGGGCACATTTTCCGGGGATATCGGGGCACGGAGGCCATGGGGGCGTTTTTTGACCTCTCCAATACCCTGGGACGATTCCGCTTTTTTGCGGGGCTGCTCGACGAATACGGCTTCGGCTCCTGCCTGCCAGCCTTTTTGCTGATCCTGATTCTGCTTCTCTTGACCGGGGCGGGGCTGGAGCGCCGCATCGGGGGAAAGCGGATGCCCATGGGGCGCTTCCTGGACCGGTATCGGATGTTCCTGGTGCCGGCCGCGGCGGCGACGGGATATTTTCTGGTGGTGACAAAGACGGCCCTTCTGACGGCGGAAGAGGCAAACCGCTACCAGGTCCCCGTCTACGGGCTCCTGCATCTGCTGGCGGTATGCCTGCTGGGATATTGTACGGCCCGGATCGGCAGGCAGATCGGGGCGAAATGGTCTGCGGCGCAGGGGGCGGCCTGCCTGGCGCTGAACGCCGTGACCGCGCTCCTGATTCTGTTCACCGCGGCGGGAGAGCTGTGGGGGCTGGCCGGAGGCAGGGTTCTGTTCTTATATGAGGAAGACGCCGACAATATCGCCTTTGCGGCCGAGAACCGCTCCGTGCCGACGGTGTACTGGTATAACGGGAACCTGGCCTGGATGATCTGGGACGATTCCCTGGAGCTGATGCAGTATGACGAAATCTATTTCGCCAGCCTGGCCGACCTGTCGCCCGTTTCCGACGAACGCATCGAATCAGCTCCCAGGGTGCTGGTGTATGCGGCCCGGAGCGACGATTCGGACGCGGCCCTGGAAGCGGTGGCGGAAGGGATGGGCAAAGAAGTCCGGACCAGAAAGGTCCGGGAGCTTTTGTACTGCGATCTGTATGAGCTGGAAGCGGTTCGGTGAATGGGAATACCGCACAAAAATCGGGCTGCGCTTTCATTGGGGGAGGAAAAGCGCAGCCCGGTGTGGTAATGAATGAGGAAGGGTAACTGCCTCATGACGCCGCAGGCCGTTCCCTGCGGTCTTTCAGGTGTGCGTAACCAATTCAGAAATGTACCTTCGCTCCGCCTCCTTTCTCCCTTGTGATGCTCTTATCTTACGGGAAAAATGTGACTGTTCCTTGACGGAAGTATGAAGAAAAACGAAGGATTTGGGGGAGATTTTCTTTATGTGGAAGAATTCGCGGATATTTTGAAGGATAAATTTTCAAATTAGAAAAACTTATTCGAAAGTTCTGTAACGGGAATTGATCGGTCGTCCGGGCGATCTTATAATGTGTATGGGAGGTGCACTTTATGGAACGGATTAAGAAAAATTTTGGGTTTGGCTGTATGCGTCTGCCGATGCGCGGCAGCGAAGTGGATGAAAAAGAAATGTGCCGCATGGTCGATTATTTCATCGAAAATGGATTCAATTATTTTGATACGGCGCATGGCTATGTGGAATTATCTGGACTATAACGACCCGGCCATAGAAAGCCGCAAGTGTTATGAGGTCTGCCGGAAACACGGAAAGCCGGTTATCGTCATGGAGCCGGTAAAGGGAGGAAATCTCGTTCGTCTTCCGGAGCAGGCGAAAACGGTGCTGGATCATCTGAATGGAGGTTCTCCTGCGAGCTATGCAATTCGTTTTGCCGCCGGATTTGAAGGCATCCTGATGGTGTTGTCCGGCATGAGCGACATGGAACAGATGGAGGATAACGTCGGCTACATGAAGGACTTCAAACCGCTTGACGGGAAAGAGATGGAGGCCGTCGAAAAAGTGCGCGACATCTTCCGCTCCATGAATTTTATTTCATGCACTTCCTGCCGCTATTGTACGGCGGGCTGCCCGAAAAAGATTTCCATTCCCGATTTGTTTGCGGTCATGAACGCAAAGCGCATTCATCATGACTGGAACGCGGATTATTATTACAGCGTCGTACATACCGCAGGAGGGAAAGGAAAAGCGTCCGATTGCGTGCAGTGCGGGAAATGCGAGCAGGCCTGTCCGCAGCATTTGCCGATCAGGGAGCTGCTGAAAGAAGTGGCAAAAGAATTTGAAAAGTGAGCGGGAAGGGAGAGTTTATCACGGGCGCCGATTTCCTCATTGACGGAGGGGCAACGGCTTCCTGCTTCTACGGCCCTCTAAAACCGGGCGTAAAATGAAGCGTGACCCATTATATTCCGCTGCCTTCCCATCGGCCGGGAATCAACCTTCTTCCGTAGCCGCGGCATCCGAGGATTCCGTTCCGGCGGTTTCTTCCGTCTCCGCCGTTTCGGTTTCCGCGGGAAGGCTGTCCTGCGCCGACGGTTCGGGGCGGACGTTCAGCCAGGCCGAACAGGCGATCCAGAGGACGAAAACGGCGAGAATTGCCCACAAAACGATGCGGGTGATCTTCTGCCTGCGCTTTTCCTTCGCGATCCGTTCTTTGCGGTGTGCCTTCTCCTGTTTGTAGAGATCCACTTTTTTCTGGCTCATGTCGTTTTCCTCCCACGCGATGTCCTTTTTCGTTCTGCATCAATCTTATCAGGTCGTTGTGAAAATTCTGTGTTATTCGCAGAACGGATTCTCCTGTGCCATGAATTTGTTCAGCGCATATGCTTTATTCCCCCAATTCCCCAATGCCTGTAAAGCCGGGTCTATCGCTTTGCCCAAATCAGTAAGCGAGTATTCTACTTTTGGAGGAAGGATATATTCCTCTCGTCGGCGTGTTGACAGGATACCCGTTGGAAGGTCTGGAAAGCAACAAAAGGAATCGTTCAGACAATGTAACTTATCTCAAATAGTTCTGAAAATCAAAAAATCGAAACGGCTCCTTCTTCCGCCTTTCCGGAAGGGAGCCGTTTTAAAACCGCTTCGATATCGTTTTGCCGCCTGCCGTTGAAAATTAAAGGTACAGGCAATAGAGAACTGCGATGAGGATGCCCAGAATGGCGCCGGCAGTCACCTGGAGAGGGGTGTGGCCGATGAGCTCCTTGAGCTGTTCCTCATAGGAGACGGATTTTCCCATATTCTGAAAGAAGGCGATCATCTCGTTGAGGACCTGAGCCTGCAGGCCGGCCTCCCGGCGGACGCCGCGGGCGTCGTACATGACGATGATGGCCAGGATGGCGGAGACGGCGAACTGAAAGCTGCCGCTGCCGTATTCGATGCCGGCGGCGGTGGCCAGGGCGCAGACCGTGGCCGAATGGGAGCTGGGCATGCCTCCGCTGCCCACAAGCCGCTCCGGATCGAAGCTCTTGTTGATGCACATGTCGATGATGGTTTTGAGTACCTGGGCTACCAGCCAGCCCATGACGGCTGCCATGAATACCCTGTTTTGAAGCAGATCGCTGAGAAATTCCATGTCGTATCCCCTCGTCGTTTTTATCGGAACGTTTTCCCCTGTTACCATTTTACACAGTTTGACGGCAAAATACAACAGGGCGATTCATCCTCGCGGGCAACGCTTATGTGCCGTAAAGTAACACACGGGAATTTAATAGACAGTAGCCCTCTATTCCCGAAAAATAGCGGAGCAGACTTTGAAAGCTGCCCCGCTGTTTTTAACTGTTTTGTGCTTTGTAGCCCTCACCCCACGTCCACATGGCGTCAAGAATAGGCTTTAGGCTTTTACCCAAATTTGTAAGACTGTATTCTACCCGCGGAGGAACTTCTGCGTACACCTGACGATTGACAAGTCCCATTTCTTCCATGTCCCGAAGCTGGGCGGTTAAAACTTTTTGCGATACACTGCCAATGGATTTTTTGAGTTCCCCGAACCGCTTTGTTCCGGGCATCAAGTCGCGCAAAATAAGGACTTTCCACTTATCTCCAATGAGCATAAGCGTTGTTTCTACCGGGCAGGCAGGTAATTCTTTCCTTTGCTGCATCGTGTCGCTCCTTCAAAAGTTTCAAAACAGACAGTATATTCCTTAAAGATGTTTGACTCCTAAATAGATGATACGCTCATTATAACACTGAAAAATACGGAGTGCAATACGGGCGATCCGAAGCTTGAAAAAACATCTTTGGGACGTAATGGAAACGATCGCAGAGGAATCCACATGGCAGAATCAGAACGGCAAATTCTAACCGTTACCAGCGGGTAACTATGGCACAATATTGTGCTTACTTCACAGTCAATCCAAAGAAGATTACAATGAATTCATAAAAACACAGGAGGTATTTATCATGAATGAAGTTGTAAAATTTTTGCAGGAGAATCCCGTACAGTATCTGGCTACCGTAGGCCGTGACGGAAAGGCGAAATGCCGCCCCTTCATGTTTGCCGGGGAAATGGACGGAAGGCTTTGGTTCTGCACCAACAACCAGAAAGAAGTCTATAAGGATATGCAGGAAAATCCTGCGGTTGAGGTGTCCGTTTCCAGCCCGTCCTATGCCTGGATTCGTCTGAACGGGAAAGCCGTTTTCGAGAACAACATGGCAGTCAAGGAAATGTGTATTCAGAATCCGATTGTCAAAGGACAGTACGGGGAAGCGGCAAATCCAATCTTTGAAGTGTTCTATTTGAAGAACGCCCACGCGGTAATTTCCGACTTCTCCGGCAATCCGCCGACAGAATACAGTCTGTAAAAAGAACGGGAGAGGATATGACAGGAGCAGCCCCGCAGACATCAGACTTTGCGGGGCATGTTCTTAATCTAACTCATATCCGGACAGGAGAATCATGGAGAAAACAGCAGCTATCCGAAAGAAAACGTCAATCCGGAATGTGCGTATGCTCACAATGACCGATGTACTTTCGGCAATATCCTTTGTCCTCGCTTTTTTGGAACTTCCGGTTCCGTTATCTCCGTCATTTGCGAGAATGGATTTATCGGACTTGCCCGCGCTGATCGGAGCCTTTGCATACGGCCCCGTATCGGGCGTATTGATTGAACTTGTCAAAAATGCCTTGCAGTTACTTACGTCCTCTACTGGCGGTATCGGGGAACTTGCCAATTTTATCATGGGGAGCAGCTTTGTTGTAACTGCCGGGATTATTTATAAATTGCGCAAAACCAAAAAGACAGCTATCATTGCCTGTTTGAGTGCCAGCGTCGTAATGGGAATCACAGCGGCGATTGTCAACTATTTTATTCTGCTTCCCGTATTTGAAGCGTTTATGCCGCTTGACCAACTGATTGCGTCTTTTGGAGCATTTATACCCCTTATCAAGACAAAACTTGATGTGGTATTATTCAATGCTTTTCCTTTCAATTTGCTGAAAGGAATTGGTATCAGTATCGTTACCATGCAGCTTTATAAACGGCTTACCCCTGTTTTAAAGGGGAGCCAGAAACAGGAGGTGCGTTATGCAGGCAAGAGATTATCTGAACTATATCGTGGAAGAAATTCATTCCACTGTTTTTGCAACCGTAGACAGTGAGGGGCGGCCTGTTACCTGCGCCATTGACATTATGGACTATGATGAAAGCGGCCTTTACTTTCTGACTGCAAGAGGAAAAACCTTTTATGACCGCCTAAAGGCCAATGACAATATCGCTTTTACTGCCATGAAGGGCGAAGATACTCTTTCCTGCATAGCGGTATCCGTACAGGGAAAGGCGCAGGAAGTTGGCCCGGACAGACTGCCAGCCCTGTTCGAAAAAAATTCATACATGAAAAAAATTTATCCTGATGTACGTTCCCGCAGCGCGCTTACCGTTTTCAAAATCCATGAGGGAACCGGCGAATGGTTTGACCTCTCAAAACGTCCGATTGAACGGGAGAATTTCTCTTTCGGCGGCGCACAGGAGAAACGGACCGGTTATTTTGTAACGGATAAGTGCATTGGCTGCAAACTATGCTATTCCAAATGCCCGCAGAAATGCATTGATATAACCCGAAAACCGGTTTTGATTGAGCAGGAGCATTGTCTGCATTGTGGGAATTGTTTTGAGATCTGTCCGACAGGGGCAGTGGAAAGGAGGGCGTGTTTATGACACTGAAACGAACACAGGAGCAGCGTATCGACTACCTGATTCGGTATTTATTAAGTGAGCGCAAAGAATATCAAAATACCGGCGTTCCTGAGAACCTGTCAGATAAACGGCTGCTTTTGCGTAGTTTAATGAATGTACGCCCGCCTGCTCCGGTCAGCGGGGAATTTTTGCGGGAGCAGGATCGTTACCTTCAAACACGTCTGTCCGAAAGAGGCGTTACGAAAGTCACGGATTTAACGCCGGTGCAGCCAGGCTTATATCTCTGGCAGGGAGATATTACCACCCTTGCCGCAGACGCGATTGTCAACGCGGCAAACAGCCAAATGCTGGGCTGCTTTGTTCCCTGCCACGGCTGCATTGACAATGCCATTCACACTTATGCAGGAGTTCAGCTCCGCCTGGAGTGCGTCCATATCATGGCTGGGCAGAAAGAAGAAGAACCCACCGGCAGGGCGAAAATTACAAATGCCTATAATCTTCCCTGCCGGTATGTACTGCATACTGTCGGCCCAATCATTCATGGAGCCGTTACCCGAACAGACCGGGAGCTGCTGGCAGGCTGCTACCGTTCCTGTCTGGAACTGGCATCGGCTTATGGCTTGAAAAGCGTTGCCTTTTGCTGCATTTCCACCGGCGAATTTCATTTTCCCAATGAACTGGCCGCAAAGATTGCAATACAGACGGTCAGGGAATGGCAGCAGAAAAATCCAGATAAAATCGGGGTGATTTTCAATGTTTTTAAGGACAGCGACTATGAAATCTACAAACGTCTACTGCGATAATATGGAACGGCTCAGGCAGGAACTCCATGCAGCGGACGCGGTTGTGATCGGCGCCGGTTCCGGGCTTTCCACTTCTGCCGGATTCACTTATACGGGAGAGCGTTTTGAAAAATACTTTGATGATTTTATTCAGAAATATGGTTTCCGCGATATGTATTCCGGCGGTTTTTATCCCTTTGAAACTTTAGAGGAACACTGGGCGTATTGGAGCAGATACATCTATATCAACCGCTATATGGACGCTCCAAATCCCGTTTATCAGAACCTTTTGAAACTGGTACGGAACAAGGATTATTTTGTATTGACGACCAATGTAGACCACTGTTTTCAGAAAGCCGGATTTGATAAGGACAGACTGTTTTATACGCAGGGCGATTATGGCTTGTGGCAGTGTTCTAAGCCCTGCCACAATAAGACATACGATAATGAAACGGTTATCCGAAAAATGTTTGCAGAGCAAAAGGACATGAAGATACCGGGCGAATTAGTCCCGCGCTGTCCCGTCTGCGGCGCGCCCATGTCTATGAATCTGCGGGCAGATGATACCTTTGTGGAAGATGAAGGCTGGCATGACGCTGCTGGCAGGTATGAGGATTTCATTCGCAGCCATGAAGGATTGCGCGTTCTTTATCTGGAATTGGGAGTAGGCGGAAATACCCCGGGGATCATCAAGTATCCGTTCTGGCGGATGACGTATGAGAATCCGAAAGCGGTGTATGCCTGTGTGAATCTGGGGGAGGCGGTGGTGCCGAAAGAGATTGCAGAACGGGCGATTTGTATTGATGGGGATATTGGGGAAGTGTTGGAATGCTTATAAAATTTTCGGTCGAGCGCACTTTACTTTTATACTAATATTGCATATAATTTTAGCATGAAAGGAAGTGAAACCATGAGACAATATGAACAGCTGGACAGGATGCTGGTGGCTCAGGATGGGATGCTGCAAACCGCTCAGGTGGTATCTGCCGGGATTTCCAAACCGGTTTTTTATCATTATGTGCGGGATCGGGAACTGGAACGGGTGGCGCACGGCATTTATCTTTCCAGAGATTCCTGGGTAGATGCGATGTACCTGATTCATCTGCGGTTTAAACAGGCGGTATTTTCTCATGAGACAGCCCTGTTTTTTCACGATTTGACAGACCGTGAGCCAACTGAGTACACGATTACGGTAAAGACCGGCTACAACCCCACCAGACTAAAAGCGGAAGGGGTTCAAGTCTTTACCATCAAGGCAGAACTGCATGATGTGGGATTGACAACGGCGCAGACCCCCTTTGGACATACTGTACCGGCTTATGACATGGAGCGGACGATCTGCGACCTGCTGCGGAGTCGGAACAGTATGGAGATGCAGACCTTCCAGGGGGCACTTAAAATGTATGCCAGAAGAAAGGACAAGAATCTGCGGACGTTGATGCGCTACGCAAAGCTGTTCCGGGTAGAGAAACTTTTGCGGCAGTATTTGGAGGTGCTATTATGATAAAGACAGCGAAGCAGTTGAAAGACCTGATCCGCAACCTCTCAAAGAAGAAGTCTGCGGACGCACAGATTTTGATGCGGAACTACATGATGGAGCGATTTCTGGAGCGAATTTCCCTCTCAGAGTACCGGGACAAGTTTATTCTGAAGGGCGGGATGCTGGTAGCGGCGATGGTCGGTCTGGATGCTCGTTCTACCATGGATCTGGATGCAACGGTCAAAGGGGTCAATGTGAATGTAGATGATGTGGCGGATTTGATTGCGGGAATTGTTTCGGTCCCGATTGATGACGGTGTGGCCTTTCAGATCAATAAGGTTTCGGAGATTATGGATGAAGCGGAATATTCGGGGATTCGCGTAAGCATGACTACAGTTTTTGATGGTGTGGTAACGCCCTTGAAGATTGACATTTCTACCGGAGATGCCATTACACCAAGGGAAGTCCGGTACAGCTTCAAGCTGATGCTGGAGGACCGCTCCATTGACATTTGGGCATATAACCTGGAAACTGTGCTGGCTGAGAAACTGGAGACGATTATTACCAGAGCAACGGTCAATACCCGCATGAGGGATTTCTACGATATTTATATTTTGGAGCAGCTTCATGGGAATATGTTGAATGCACAGATCCTCCATGATGCGCTGTTGACAACCGCCCGAAAACGGGAAACGGAAGGCCATTTGGCTGAAACAAGGGAAGTTTTTGACGATGTCGAGGACAGCCCGGTGATGCAGCAGCTCTGGACATCGTATCGAAAAAAGTTTTCTTATGCGGCTGATCTGGAGTGGAATATCGTGATGAAAGCAGTCCGCAAGCTGTATTCACTTGCGGAGGAAGGTTAATGGATTAAATGGCACTGATATTACAGTTCTAATCAAAAATGTAGAGCACCGGAAAAATGGCGTGCAATAAACAAAACACCCCGGGGATTATCAAGTATCCGTTCTGGCGGATGACGTATGAGAATCCGAAGGCGGTGTATGACTGCGTGAATCTGGGGGAGGCGTTTGTGCCGAAAGAGATTGAGGGGCGGGCAATTTGTATTGATGGGGATATTGGAGCGGGATTAAAAAAATTAAAATGAAAAACCGACAGTGACTAATCAACCTCGAATACCACATCATATCCGGGACAAATCAACGGCAATCAATCGTGTCATTGGTGGTTAGAATAGTGAATAGAAAGGATTGAATTTGACTACTTTACCAGAGAAAAAGCGAATTTCTGGGAGGATAGGGTGCTGAAATATGCTTGCATTTATGCGTTTTGTGAAAGCATTGGTTCATAATCGTGTCATAATCGGTTCAGAAATGTTGACGCGTTTGAAACGATTCGCTATAATAGAACCGTCAATGAGAATAAAGGAGATGGCAGTATGCTTTTTCGTGAAAGTGAGACCATAGAGCTGAAAGAAATTGTTGTGGACGACATCAAGAAGGAAATTATTGCTTTTGCTAACTGTGACGGTGGGAAATTATATATTGGCGTACAGGATGACGGTACGGTAGTCGGGGTGGATGATCCTGACAGCGTATCTCTGCAAATCAGCAATATGGTAAGGGATGCAATTAAGCCGGATGTAACGATGTTCCTGCATTATAACACGATTGAAGAAGATGGAAAAGAAATTGTCGCTGTGGATATTCAGCGGGGAACAGACCGCCCTTATTATCTTGCCAAAAAGGGGATGCGTCCGGAGGGGATATATGTCAGGCAGGGCTATTCCTCGGTTCCAGCTACTGATACGGCAATCCGCCGTATGATTAAGGAAACGGATGGAGACCGCTTTGAAGCGATGCGCTGTCTGAATCAGGAACTTACATTTGAAGCTGCAAAAAAAGAATTTGAGCTTCGGAATATAGAATTTGGTCCGCAGCAAATGCGTACAATGAAGCTGGTCGATCAGGATAACCTTTACAGTAATCTGGGGCTGCTCCTATCCGACCAATGCGTTCATACGATTAAGGTCGCTATTTTTCAGGGTACAGACCAGATGGTGTTTAAGGATCGCCGGGAATTTACCGGGTCGCTGCTGCAGCAGATGAACGAAGTGTATGATTTCATTGACTTCCGTAATCAGACCCGCGCGACTATTGAAAAACTATTGCGGATTGACACCAGGGACTACCCTGAAGTTGCCGTCAGGGAGGCACTGTTGAATTTACTGGTTCACCGGGATTATTCTTTTAGTGCCAGTGCGCTTATCAGTATTTATACTGACAGAATTGAATTTGTGTCTATTGGAGGATTGATGCCGGGAATCGACCTGGAAGATATTATGGTTGGTATTTCCGTATGTCGGAATCAGGATCTCGCAAATGTGTTCTATCGGTTGCGTTTGATTGAGGCTTATGGGACTGGAATGGGAAAGATTATGAAAGCATATAAAGGTATGGAAGAAAAGCCTGTAATTGAAACCACAAAAAATGCCTTTAAAATTATACTGCCGAATATTAACGCAAAATACGAAATAAGAAATAATTCTGCGTCTTCGACGAAGCTTCCTGCAAATGATTCTTTAGAAATACCGCTTAGTGACAGAGAAGAAAAGGTGCTGGAATATGCCCGGACGCATGGTGCTGTTACAAGAAATGATGTGGTCGGATTGCTTGAAGTGAGTGTTTCCACTGCCGCCAGAGTCCTGAAGAAGCTGGTAAAAAGCAACCTGTTAAAGCAGAACGGAAACGCAAGGAGTACAAAATATACTATTGTAAAATAATAAAAAGGTTATACCATGTTATACAAGTTTTTTGGTGCGCAATAAACAAAATACCCCGGGGATCATTAAGTATCCCTTCTGGGGGATGACCTATGAGAATCCCAGGGCGGTGTATGCCTGCGTGAATCTGGGGGAGGCGTTTGTTCGTTGACGCTGCACTCAAATAGATCCGTTGTCCCTTGAATCCGCTTTGTCCGTAATGACGGGTGGGAAGGATTTTAAGCCAGAAGTTCCAGCTTGTTTTTAAGCTGTTTCTTTTCCTGAGCGGTCAAATCCTTAAAATGTTTTTGGAAACGAGGTGTAAAGGTAAACTCATATGCCATCAATCCGTCTCCAATTTGTCAAACAAAGCATCTACGCTGTCGAAGACAGGCTGTTCCCCGGATGCAATCTTTGCTTTGACGTCGTCAATTTCTTCCCGGAGTTTGGACAGGTATTTTTTGGGATAAACGACTACCGGCACGATGCAAATGGTGCCGTCTTTCTCAAAAATGTCCAGTTTGTCACCTTCCGAGAGACCAGGTTTGACGATAATCTCTTTGGGTATGGTAATTTGTGATTTCTGCCGCAGTTCAGCCAACATATTATCATCTCCTTTGCTTTAAATTGTAAAATCAGAAAATCTTATATTTGTGAATAGCCTGCTGCGGGGTTTTTGACTTGCCGGCGCCGCGATTCATCGATCCGGAGGCCGGCGAAGGCACAGCGGAACGGTGAACAGAAGCGGGGAGGCCAGGATCAGCGGGTAGGCGTAGCGCAGGTCCGAGGAAACCGGCGTGGCCAGAAGGAGGGTCAAAATCGTGCCGAAAGCGGGCAGATACAGGAGCAGGTAGCGGCGCTGGCCGTACAGAAACTGATACGCGAAGAAGAACAGGGCCGCCCAGGTATAGGCTCCGATGCTCCACAGCAGGCCGTAAAGCGGCAGGAAGTCCGGCATTTTCAAAAGGAGTTCGCTGATCTTGACCGGGATCTGCCCGCGCAGCAGGTGCGGCCAGGCCAGCCCCAGTTCATTGGGAGAGATCCCTTCGTTGACGGTCAGGCCCGCGGGAGCGGGGAACCAGTATCCCTTCGTCTGGTCGATGAAAGCTTCGGCGTAGTCCCGGGGAAAAGCCAACCCCAGCTCCAGCCAGAGGCGGAAAAATTCTCCCCGGTGGCTTTCCAGATAATCGGCGTTGTTATAGAGGACGAGGGCCTTGACGGGATCGGAGATGGAAGGCTCATAGTATTCCGGGATGAGGGAGACGTCCACCACCTGCCCGATGAGTTCCTCCTGCTCCTGCGTGAGGGGACGGCCTTCGGACACCACCCGGGCCACCTGCTGCAGGGGGATGGAAAGGGACTCGGTGAAAGCGGGCTTTTCCACGCCTAGGCTGTCGTATACCGGGCCCTTCACGATCAGCGCCAGGACCAGGGCGGCCAGATGGAGATAAGCTGCGGCCCTGTTTTTGCGCCAAAAGGCCAGGAGGAGAAAGGGCGCGAGGAAAAGGAACACGTAGGGGCCGTTGGAGCGCAGCATACAGGAGAGCCAGCCCGAGGCGAAGAGGAGGGCGAGGAGAGCCGGGCGCGGGATCCGGCGTCCGGCTCTCCCCCCTTCCGGCGTTTCCGGCAGCAAAAGGAGGAGCAGGCAGAGGGTGTACAGCAGGAGGAAGGCGGAAAAGAGCACATCCTTCCAGAGGGTGACGGCGAAAATCCCGTTATAGGGAAGCAGCCCCCAGAAAGCGAGCCAGCAGCCCAGAAGGATCCGGGGCGCGCCGAGGCGGGCCAGCGCGGACAGGCAGAACGTCTCCACGCCCGCCAGGACGCACATCTGGAACGCCGTATAACAGGCGATCCCGAAATAGACGTTTTGGGTCAGGGAAAAGCCGAACCGGTAGAGGGCCTGGATCAGGAGGGTGTGCAGGAGCGGATGGTGATCGTTGTAGGGAGACAGCCCTGCGGCCTGTGAAAACTGGCTTAAGCTGTCAGGGGTCATGACGCCGGGATAGTCGTACAGAAACCAGGGGAGCCAGCACAAAAGCAGCAGGAAAAAGCACAGCGCCGCTTTTCGGGGGCCGAAGGGGAAAGCGCGGGAAGGGCCGTAAGCGTGCGGAGAGCGCGAAGAGGCTGAGATCGCGGGGCGCCCTTTGGCGGAAAGCAGGAGCATCAGCAGGCGGCAGCAGGCGGAGAACAGGAAAAACAGGCCCGCCGCGGTGGCCGCCACAAAGCCCAGGCGAAACAGGCGGCTGTCGAAGCCGCCTGTCAGGTTTTTGTGCTCCGCCGCCAGATAGAACAGGGTGTAGAGCGCCGCCAGCAGGCTGCACACCGCCCCGAAGCGCCGCGGCAGCAGATCCGCCCGGGCTTCCTCCTTTTTCCGGCAGAGGGAGAAAAAACAGAGGATCAGGAGAAACAGGACGGCGGAAAGGATGCCTGCGGGGGAAAATCCCCCGATATTGTACAGGGCGAAGGTCCCGAAAAAGGCCGGGATGATCAGCCGGAGCAGAGGTTTGAAAAACGGGCGAAACGGAGTATGAAAACGGGTCGGGCGCATGGACGCTCCTCCTTCCTGAAATTGCGGATTTCGATGCTGCCGATGCTTTATTGTAGTCGGAAAACGGGAAAAATGCAATGGGAAGGGAGGGCGTTTCCGGTTGAAAAGAAGGGCCCTTCATGGTATATTGGAACTGATCGGCGGATGCGCGGATGCGCGTCCCCCATTTTGTCGCGGAATTGAATGAATCGGAATTTGAAAGAAACGGGAGAATCTGAGAATGAGAAATGTAGCTTTGATTACGGGAATTACCGGGCAGGACGGTTCCTATCTGGCGGAACTGCTGCTGGAGAAGGGGTACGAGGTGCACGGGCTGGTGCGCCGCCACAGCATCTCCAACACGGCCAGGATCGACCACCTGCTGGCGTCCTCCTACCACAATGTGAAGTTTTTCCTCCATTATGCGGACCCCACGGACTCCAGCTGCCTGATGCGCATCGTGGCGGAGATCAAGCCCACGGAAGTGTATAACCTGGCGGCCCAGTCCCATGTGGGAATTTCCTTTGAAGTGCCGGAATACACGGCGGAAGCCACGGGCAACAGCACGCTGAAGCTCCTGGAAGCGCTGCGGGTCAACGGGGGCAACTGCCGGTTTTATCAGGCGTCCACCTCGGAGCTGTTCGGCGGCCTGCCGGAGACGGCCCCTCAGAGCGAAAAGACGCCCTTTTACCCCAAGAGCCCTTACGGCGTGGCGAAGCTGTACTCCTACTGGATCACCGTGAACTACCGGGAGGCGTACAACATGTTTGCCTGCAACGGCATCCTCTTTAACCACGAATCCCCCAGAAGAGGGGAGAATTTCGTGACCCGCAAGATCACTCTGGCCGTGGCGAACATCCTGGCCGGAAATCAGGAGAAGCTCTCTCTGGGCAATATGAACGCCAAGCGCGACTGGGGCTTTGCCGGGGACTACGTGGAGGGCATGTGGCGGATGCTGCAGCAGGATAAGCCCGGGGATTACGTGCTTTCCACCAACGAGACCCACACGGTGCGGGAATTTGTGGAAAAGGCCTTCGGACAGGTGGGCATCCGGATCCGCTGGGAAGGCGAGGGCGTCAACGAAAAGGGCTACGACGAAGAGACCGGCAGGCTGCTGGTGGACGTCAACCCCGAATTCTACCGCCCTGCGGAAGTGGAATTTTTGTGGGGCAACTGCGAAAAGGCCGAGAAGGAGCTGGGCTGGCGCAGGAAGACGGACTTCGAGGGCCTGGTGGCCATGATGATGGAGGCGGACATGCGGGAGATCTGCGGCATGTCCTGTGAAGAATACAGAAGCCGCGAAAAATGAGCGCGGAGCGTGACGGCCTATGTGCATGATACTGATCCAGTGGTGCTATTTCGCGCTGACGGCCTTTGTGACCGGATTCGCCGTCCTGGCCCCCTTTGAACGCCGGGGCGGATACCGGGTGCGAAGCGCCGTCTCCGTCCTGATGGCGGGCCTTCTGGCGCTGAACGTGTACGCCCAGTATTTCAGCCTGTTCGCCGGGGTGGGGCTTTTTGCCAACGCCCTGCTGTGCGTTTTCGTGGCTGCGGCGGCAGCGGTATTGCGAAAGAGGATCAAAAGCTTTTTCAAACGGAAAATGGAGGAAACCGGACGGGGGCGGCTGTTTCTGTACGGTTTCCTCGTCTTATTGTTCGCCTACGGGTCTTCCCGGGGATACATGCATTACGATACCGGGCTCTATCACGCCCAGAGCATCCGGTGGATCGAAGAATACGGCGTGGTGCCGGGGCTGGCCAATCTGCACAGCCGGTTCGGCTATAACAGCGCGGCGTTCGCCCTCTGCGCCCTGTACGGGGGAGCCGGGCTGACGAAATACCCGATGCACTGCGTCCAGGGTTTTTTCGCCCTGTTGTGTGCGGTTCAAAGCGCATCCCTCCTGGATCTGTTCCGGCGCAGGCGGGCGGTTCTGTCGGACTTTCTGGCGGCGGGCTGCGTCTTTTATCTGGTGGCGGTGTTCCGGGAGCTGGTCTCCCCGGCGTCGGACTATTTCGCCATGCTGATCCTGTTTTTCGTGGCCATGAGCTGGGCGCAGCTTTTGGAACGGCGGGAGAGCTCGCCCGTGCCCTATGCCCTTTTGAGCCTGTATCTGGTCTACGGGGCTACGGTGAAGCTGTCCGCGGCGGGGATGCTGGTGCTGGCCCTGTATCCGGGCGTCCTGTTGATCCGGCAGAGGAAATGGGGGCAGATCGCCTGCTATCTGGGGCTGGGCGCCCTCATCGCCCTCCCCTGGCTGGCGAGAAACGCGCTCATTTCCGGGTGGCTATTCTACCCGTTTACCTTCGCGGATTTCCTGCCCGTGGACTGGAAGATTTCCAAAGGATACGCGGACAGCGACGCCGCGGAGATCCAGGTATACGCGAAGGAAATTTTCGACGTCTATCAGAAGAATCAGCCCTTTTCCGTATGGTTTCCCAACTGGCTGGCGGCGCAGTCCGCGCTGGACCGGATTCTGGTGGCCTTCGCCTGGCTGGCGGTTCCCGTGAGCGCCCTGCGCCTGGCGGCCGGGACGGCGAAGCGGGCCGTCGCGCTCCAAAAACGGGCCAGGCCCGAATGCCGGGAATGGGGCTGGGAGGGCTTTGCCCTGCTGGAGGCTTCGGCCCTGCTGGGCTTTCTGATCTGGCAGTTCGGGGCGCCTCTGGTGCGGTACGGATATTTTTTCGTTTTGTTTTTGCCCCTGACGGCTTTCGGCGGGCTCTATGTCCGCTTTTTTGGGAAGGGCCGAGGTTTTCGCACTTTTGCGGCCTTACTGGTGGCATTTTTGCTGTACAGGGGGTATAATCTGGGTAACATGGTGCTGGAGCTGTGCGGGGAACCGTATTATATTTACCAGCAGGACTATGGCGAATGGCCGGCCGAAACCTATGAGGTGGACGGGGTGACGATCTACGTCCCGCTGGACCGCGGGCAGATCGGATACGAGAAGTTTCCGTCCTCTCCGGTGGTTCAGTCCATCGAGCTGAGGGACGGGAAAACGGTGGAATCCGGCTTTCGGCAAAAAGGTGTGAACGGCCGGGCAGGAGAGGAGTAGAGGATGAGCAGTACGATCAACAAAGAGGACAAAATTTACGTTGCGGGGCACAGAGGGCTGGTGGGCAGCGCCATCGTCCGCAACCTTCGGGAAAAGGGCTATGAAAATATCGTGGGAAGGACTCACCGGGAGCTGGACCTGACCGATCAGGCGGCGGTGCGGGCGTTTTTCGAAGCGGAGCGCCCGGACGTGGTGGTTCTGGCTGCGGCGAAGGTGGGCGGCATCAACGCCAACAACACCGCTCCGGCGGATTTTGCCTGGGATAACATGCAGATCCAATGCAACGTCATCAAGGCGGCGCACGATTTCGGCGTGCGCAAGCTGCTGTTTCTGGGGAGCACCTGCATTTACCCCAAGCTTGCGCCCCAGCCGATCCCGGAGGGCGCGCTGCTGACCGGCCCGCTGGAGCCCACCAACGAGGCCTATGCCATCGCCAAGATTTCCGGGCTGGAGATGTGCAAATTTTTCAAGCGCCAGTACGGGGACGATTTCATCAGCTGCATGCCCACCAACCTGTACGGGCCTCACGACAATTACGACCTGGCCGGAAGCCACGTGATGCCGGCCATGATCCGGAAGTTCCACGAGGCGAAGGTCAGCCGCGCGGACAGCGTGGAGCTGTGGGGGACGGGCACGCCGCTGCGGGAGTTCCTCTATGTGGACGATATGGCGGACGCCTGCGTCTTTTTGCTGGAGCACTACGACGGGGAACAGCATGTGAACATCGGCACGGGAAAGGAAGTCACCATCCGGCAGCTGGCGGAAACCGTCCAGCGCGTGGTGGGCTTTGAGGGGAAGATCGTCTGGAATACAAAAATGCCCGACGGCACGCCCAGGAAGCTGACGGACGTGACGAAGCTGCACGGCCTGGGCTGGCATCATCAGGTGGAGCTGGAAGAAGGGGTGAAGCTGGCCTACGACTGGTTCGTGGAACATGTGGACGCGGCCCGCGGGATGTAGAGCCTGCAGAACCGGACGGCGCAGCGCGCGCTACTGTTGAAAAGAATGGAGGAACTTCTGGCATGAGAGTATACGGCGTGATTATGGCCGGGGGCGGCGGGACCCGTTTCTGGCCCCTGAGCACGAAGGCGAGGCCGAAGCAGTTTTTGAACCTTTCCGGGAAGGACATCCTGGTGAACGAGACCATCGACCGCCAGCGCGGCTTCATCCGGAGGGAGGATATTTATATCGTCACCAACGAAAGCCAGGCGGGGCTGATGCTGCAGGAGACCGGGGGGAGGATCGCGGCCGATCACATCCTGGCGGAACCGGCGGCCCGCAACACGGCGGCCTGCATCGGCTACGCGGCCATGGAGCTGGTGAAAAAACAGGAGGACGGGATCATGTGCGTGTTCGCGGCGGATCCCCATATCCGGGACGAGGAGGAATACACCCGGGTGATGAAGCTGGCCGTGAAGGCTGCGGAGGAGACCGACGCCCTGGTGACCGTGGGCATCCGGCCCACCTTCCCTTCCACCGGCTACGGCTATATCAAAAGCATTCCGGTGGAAGGCAGGCCCTGGAGGGCGGTGGAAGAGTTCGTGGAAAAGCCGGACGCGGATACGGCCCGGGCCTATCTGGAGGACGGCGGGTATGCCTGGAACAGCGGGATGTTCGTCTGGAAGGCGTCCACCATCCTGCGGTATTTCCGGGAGCTGCTGCCCGACATCTACGCCTGTCTGGAGAAGATCGGAGACGCCATGGGAACGGACCGGGAACAGGAAGTGATCCGGGAGGTCTATCCCGTCATCCCCAAAATTTCCGTGGACTACGGGATCATGGAGAGGGCCAGGGGCGTGCTCATGCTGGAAGGGGACTTCGGCTGGAGCGACGTGGGCAGCTTCGACAGCCTGGACAGCGTCCGGACGAAGGACGAGGCGGGCAATATCGCCAGCGGGGAGACGCTGTTTCTGGATGCGAAGAACTGCGTGGTCTGCGGGACGCATAAGCTCATCGCCGCGGTGGGCGTGGAGGATCTGATCATCGCGGAAGGCGACAACGCCGTGCTGGTCTGCCCCGTTTCCCAGGCCCAGCGGATCAAACAGGTGGTGGAACGGCTGGAAGAGGAAGGGCGCAGCCGCTTCCTTTAGAGGAACCGCCGGCCGGAACGCCGTCTCCCCGAACTGGAAGATTCCGCGAAAATCTCCGGGAAAGAGGGCGAAACAGCGCGAAATTTCTCGACGCGTTTCCGTTTCCCCTTCTTCCTTTGCGTGATAAGATGAAGTTGCAAAAACGGGATTCCTGACGGAATCCGGCGAAACGTAAAGGAGGAACTCATGGTGACGGAACAGAAAAGTACGGTGGAAACGGAGCGCTATGTGTCGGGGCTGATGCTGGAGCTGGGGATCCCGGCCCATTTGAGAGGATATTATTACCTGCGGGAGGCGGTGCTTCTTTCCGCCTCCGATATGGAGCTGGTGGGCAGCGTGACGAAGCTGTTATACCCGGTGATCGCGAGGCGTTACCGGACCACGCTGCAGAGGGTGGAGCGGGCGATCCGCAACGCCATCGAGGTTTCCTGGGAGAGGGGGAATCCGGAGGTCTTCGAAGACCTGTTCGGGTTCAGCCGCCTGACGGGATCCGTCAGGCCCACCAACAGCGAATATATCGCCAGAATTGCGGACAAAGTGAGAATGGACGGCTTTTGAGGGCCGTCCCGGGAAAGGGATACAGGAGAGAGAACATGTTATTGAGCGTAATCGTGCCCTGCTATAACGAAGAGGAAAACGTGCCGGTCTTCTATGACGAAATGTGCAAAAACGGGCCTTTTCTGGAGAGGGAGGGGCTGGAACTGGAAATCATCTACATCGACGACGGCTCCAAAGACGGAACCGCCGCCGCAGTGCGCCGGCTGCACGAACGGGATCCCCGGGTGCATCTGGTCTCCTTTTCCAGAAACTTCGGCAAGGAAGCGGGAATCTATGCCGGATTTCAGAAGGCGAAGGGGGATTACGTGGTGATGATGGACGCGGATCTCCAGGATCCGCCGTCCCTGCTCCCGGAGATGTTTTCCTGGATCAGACAGGGATATGACTCCGTGGCCACCCGCAGGGTGAACCGCCCATCCGGTCCTTTTTTGCGAGGATGTTTTACCGGCTCATGAACCGGATTTCCAAAACGGAGATCGTGGACGGGGCCCGGGACTACCGGCTGATGACCAGGCAGGTGGTGGACGGCATCCTTTCCATGTGCGAGTACAACCGGTTTACGAAAGGGATTTTCGGCTGGGTGGGATACCGGACCAAATGGCTGGAGTACGAGAACGTGGAACGGGCCCACGGGGAGACGAAATGGAATTTCTGGAAGCTGTTCCTGTATTCCATCGACGGGATCACCGCGTTTTCCACGGTGCCGCTGGCCATTTCCTCGGTGATGGGAGTGCTGTTTTGCTTCGCGGCCTTCGTGGCCATCGCCGTGCTCGTGGTCAAGAACCTCATTACCCACGATCCGGTGGCGGGATGGCCGTCGCTGGTCTGCATCATCCTGCTGGTGTCCGGGGTGCAGCTGTTCTGCGTGGGCATTCTGGGGCAGTATCTGTCCAAAACGTATCTGGAAGTGAAGAAACGCCCGATTTATCTGGTAAAGGAAGAACTGTAGGATGAGACGACAGGGACTGGTCAGCATCGTGGTGCCCGTGTACAACGCGGCGCCGTACCTGGAGGAAACGGTACGGGCGGTACAGCGGCAGACCTTCGAAAACTGGGAGCTGCTTCTGGTGGACGACCGCTCCGCGGACGAAAGCGGGGAGATCATGCGAAGGCTGGCGGCGCAGGACGGCCGCATCCGGCCGCTGCTTCAGGAAGAAGGGAAAAAAGGGGCCGCGGCCGCCCGCAATCTGGGGACCGACCGGGCGCAGGGTCAGTACCTGGCCTTTCTGGACGCGGACGACGTCTGGAAGGAGGACAAGCTGGAAAAGGAGCTGGCCTTTCTGCGGGAGAAGGGCGCGGGCTTCGTTTTCTGCGCCTACGAGTTCGGGGATGAGGCCGCGCGGGGCACCGGGAAGGTGGTGGCGGTTCCGGAGACGCTGACCTACCGGGAGGCGCTGTCGCGGACCGTGATCTTTACCAGCACCGTTCTCCTGGACCGGGACCGGATCGAAGAATCCCTTCTGCGGATGCCGGACGTCAGGAGCGAGGATACGGCCACCTGGTGGCAGATCCTTCGCGCGGGGCACGTAGCCTGCGGGCTGAACGAAAATCTGGTGATTTACCGGCGGCCGAAACAATCCCTCTCCTCCAACAAGGCGGCGGCCGTGGCGCGGATCTGGAAGCTGTACCGGAGGCAGGAGGGGCTGAATCCCGTGCAGAGCGCCTGGTATCTGGCCTTCTGGGCCGTCCGGGCCACGCTGCGCAGGCTGTGAGAGGAATGGAAAGGAAAACATGAGACAAAACGAATCCCTGAAAAGGCTGATGATGCTGGCGCTGTCCGTGGCGGGGCTGTGCGCGCTGACCGCCTTTTACGCGTACATGTGGTACAACTATTTTTACAACCATATTTTCTGGAAGACCGGCAACCGCTTCAACGTAAACGGACATATCCTGGTCGTCGGGATCTATTTCGTCCTGCTGTTCTTTTTTTCCAACACCTACGGCGCCCTGAAAATCGGCTATTTAAAGCCCATGGACGTATTTTTGTCCCAGCTGTTCGCCCTGCTTTGCGTCAACGTGCTCACCTACGCCCAGCTCTGCCTGATGTACGGCTGGTTCGTCATCAGCGGGGAAAAGATGGTTCCCATGACCGTCTATCAGCTGGTTTTCTCCGCGGTCTGGATCTGGATCTGCAACCTGATCTACCGCAGGGCATTTCCGCCCCGGCGCCTCCTTCTGGTGCACGGCGAGAGGGCCATCGGGGACATCCTGAACAAGTTCGCCAGCAGGAAGGACAAGTACCGGGTGGAGCGGTGCATGAACATCAAAGAAGGGTATGACGCGATCCGGGCGGCGCTGCCCGGCTACGACGCGGTTGTGCTCTGGGACATCCATACGAAGGACAGGAACGTGCTGCTCAAATACTGCTACAGCCGCTCCATCCGGGTCTATATGATGCCGAAAATCCCGGACGTGATCGTCAAGGGCAGCACCCAGCTGCACCTGTTCGACACGCCCATCCTGCTGACCCGGGAATGCGCCCTCAGGGTGGAACAGCGGATTGTGAAGCGGATCATCGATCTGGTCTGCGCGGCGATCCTGCTCCTTCTGACCTCTCCCATCATGCTGGTCACCGCCGTGGTCATCAGGTTATACGACGGAGGCCCGGTGCTCTATAAGCAGGTGCGGTGCACCCGGGACGCCAGGGAATTTCAGATCCTGAAATTCCGCAGCATGCGGGTGGACGCGGAAAAGGACGGGGTGGCCCGCCTGGCTTCCAAACACGATTCCCGCATCACGCCGGTGGGAAGATTCATCCGGGCCGTGCGCATCGACGAGCTCCCCCAGCTGATCAACATCCTGAAAGGGGAGATGTCCTTTATCGGTCCCAGGCCGGAGCGCCCCGAAATCATCGCCCAGTATATGGAGGAGATGCCGGAGTTCGCCTTCCGCATGAAGGTCAAGGCGGGGCTGGCGGGATACGCCCAGGTTTACGGCAAGTACAATACCACCCCCTATGACAAGCTGAAGCTGGATCTGTTTTACATCGAAAACTATACGGTCTGGCTGGATCTGAAGCTGATGCTTTTGACGCTGAAAATCCTGTTCTCACCGGACAGCACCGAAGGGGTGGACGCGAAGCAGGTGACGGCCATGAAACACGAAATGGAAGAGGAAGAAAAGTAGATGACGAAACGGGAAGAAAGGGGAAGGATCCCCGTCCGGGAGCGGGAGCTCTACTGGCAGGAGGGAGTGGACGCAAAGCGCTTCTTCCTCTGCGTCCGGGGGAAACTCTGGGCGGTGCTGGCGGCAGCGGCGGCTGGCGCTCTTTTTGCTGCGGCCCTGTATGCCGTCGTCCGGCAGGCGGCCGCGGGCCCTTTGCAGTACCGGGCCCAGGTGCTGTTTTCCATCGGCTACGATATCCGGGTGGAGGACGAAACGCTCAAGGAGTTCATCAACGAGTACAACGCCTACACCTGGGGGGACATGATGAAATCCGACCGGGTGATCCTGCCCGTGATGGAGGCGGTGCCGGAAGCGGACCGGGAGCAGATCGAGGCCAGCGTCAGCACGGAAATCGCCTCGGATCCGGAATTCCTCATGGCCAGCTTCACCACGGAGGACGAAGAGCTGTCCAACCGGATCGCGGTGGCCTATATCGGCGCCATGGCGGCCTTCGGGGAGACCATGCAGGGCCGGGGGCTGACCGGGATCGAAGCCTGGAAAACCGTGCCCGCGGAGCCGGTGGTCCCGGAAAACCGCGCCCTTTACGCGGCGGAGCTGGGGGCGATCCTGGGGCTTCTCGCCGGGGCCCTGGCTCTGGCCGGATGGTATGTGCTGGACGATTCCGTCCTGCTGGAAAGCGATCTGAAACGGCGCTATCGCCTGCCCGTATTCGGCTATCGGACGAAGGTGCCGGAAGCGCGCTGGGAGGCCGCCCTGAACGCCAACCTGACCTGGCGGGCCGGCAGGGAAGCGTTTCGGGAGGTCCTGCTGGAAGATCTTCTGGGAGAGGACGTGGACTATGAAACCCTGCGGGAAGTTCCCGCCCTCGTGGTCATCGACTGGGGGACGCCCTGCCTGCGCCGGCTCTCCCCGGTGCTGGAAACCCTGTCCCTGCAGGGCGTGGAGGTGATGGGAGCCATCATCGCGGAGGCGGACAACCGGTTTCTGCGGCTCTACTACGGAAGGCCGCTGAAAAAACGGGGACCGGCGCCGGATTCCGAAGGATCCCTGGAGGATTTGACATGAGGCTGCAGATTCTGGTCTCCGCGGTAAAGGAGGACGGCCGCGTCCTGGCGGAGCGGATGCGCCTTCCGGCGGAGTCCATCCTGATCGTCCAGGGGGAGAAGAACGGATATGACGAATGGGAACGGTGCGGCAGCCGGATCCGCTGCTATTATTTCGCGGAGCGGGGGGTTGGCCTGTCCCGGAACAGCGCCCTGATGCGGGCGGACGGGGATCTGTGCCTGTTTTCGGACGAGGACATCGTCTATCGGCCCGACGCGGCGGAGACGATCCTGCGGGCGTTCGAAGAGCGCCCGGAGGCGGACATGCTGCTGTTCAACGTCAGGGTAAATCCGGACCGGCGCACCTACTGGACGGAGGAGGTCCACCGGGTCCGCTGGTACAACAGCGGCCGCTATCCGGCCTACAGCTTCGCCCTGCGCACGGAGCGGATGCACGCCGCGAACCTGTCCTATTCCCTGCTGTTCGGCGGCGGGGCCAGATACGCCAACGGGGAGGACAGCCTGTTTCTGAGGGACTGCCTGCGGGCCGGCCTGAAGGTCTGGGCCGTTCCGGAGGAGATCGGGGAGGAAGTGCCCCGGCCCTCCACCTGGTTTCACGGCTACGACGGGAAATTCTTTCACGACAGGGGCGTGCTCTACCGGGCCCTTTACGGCCCGTTGGCCGCCGTCATGGGGCTGCGCTTTTTACTCCGGGGAAGAGGAAAGATGTGGGGGAACGGCGGCATGGCCTTCGCCGAAGCCCGGCGGCTGCTCTTCTCCGGGATTCGGGACGGCAGGAAGGAATTTTGATCGATGATATTGTATACGGGAATAACGGCCCTCACCATCGCCCTGGCCTGGTCGGTGGACGGGCGGATGCGCCGGGCCGGAAGGGGAGGAAATCCCGTCCGAAGCGGCGGCATGAGCAGGAAGCGGGCCTTCGATCTGGTCTGCCTGGCGGCCATTTTTCTGATTCTGGCCGGGCTTGCGGCCCTGCGGGTGGACGTGGGGAACGACTACGGCAAATATGTGGAAACCTTTCACGAGATTTACGCGGGGACGGATCAGGCCTACGTGGTCACGGAGCCGGGCTTCAATTTCGTGGTCAGGGCGGTTTATACGCTCTGCGGACGGGAAAACTATCTGCTGGTGTTCGCCCTGTTCGGCGCGGCCACGGTTTTCGTGTTTTTGAAGGCCATGTACGACCAGAGCCCCTGGTTCGCCGGATCCTTCGCCCTTTTCATGCTGCTGGGCCTGTATTTTCGGACCTTCACAACGGTGCGTTACTATTTCGCCCTGGCCCTGGCCCTGTACGGGCTGCGCTACGCCTTTTCGAAGCAGTACGGGAAATTCGCGCTGCTGGTTTTGTTCGCCGCGCTGTTTCACAAATCCGCGCTGGTGATTTTGCCCCTGTACGCCCTGGCGGGCCTGCGCTGGAAGCGGTGGATGGCGGTCGCCGGCTGCGTTTTGTCCGCCGGCGTCTTCTTCTTTCAGGAACAGATCCTGGAGCTGGCCCTGACCTGGTATCCCACCTATCGGGATACCGTCTATCTGACCTCCGACGTGGGGCTTTTGGCCAACGCTTCCGGGATTCTGCGCTGTCTGGCGGTCTTCGGGCTGGCGGCGCTGTGCCGGAAGGAGGGATTTCCGGAAGGGGGACAGAACCGCTTCTTTCTGAAGCTGAACCTGTTTGGGCTGCTGCTGTACACCTGCGGTTCCTTTCTGCCCCTGGTGTCCCGGCTGGCCTACTACGTGATCACGCCCCAGATCCTTCTGGTGCCGGGGCTGATCGCTTCCCTGCAAAACCCAAAGAAAAAGCGGCTGATGCTGGGGGCCGCGGCCCTCTTTGCCCTGATTTATTTCGCCTGGTTTCTGCATACGGCGCCGGGAGGCGGAATCCGCGTCCTGCCGTATCAGTCCTGGGTCTTTACGAAGAAAGTGTGGATCAATGGAGCGGATTTCTTTTAGCATCGTGGTGGTATGTCTGAATCCGGGACAGCGCCTTCTTTCCACCGTGGAGAGCGTGCTGCGGCAGGACTATCCGGATTTTGAAATTCTCATTAAGGACGGCGGTTCCCGGGACGGATCCCTGAGTACGGTGCCCGAAGATCCCCGGATCCGCCTGATCCAAAAGCCGGACCGGGGGATTTACGACGCCATGAACCAGGCGCTGGAGGAAGCGCGGGGGCGGTACGTGCAGTTTTTGAACTGCGGGGACGTCTTTCACGACGGGACCGTGCTGGGCAGGATCGCGAAGGCCGTCGGGGAGCAGGAAATGCGTGCCGGGGGAAGGCCGCTGATCGTCTACGGAAATCAGTACAATCTGAAGCAGAAGTGCGCCGTGGAATCCGCCCATAAAATCGACGACTTCACCTGTTACCGGAACGTCCCCTGCCACCAGGTCTGCTTTTACGACGCGGCCCTCTTTTCGAAGCGGGGCTACCTGACCCGATACCGGGTGCGGGCGGACTATGAGCACTTCCTGTTTTGCGTCTATGAGATGGGCGCCTTCGCAGTTCACGCGGACGTGCTGGTGGCGGACTATGAAGGCGGCGGCTTTTCGGAAACCCGGGAAAACAAAGAGGTATCGAAGCGGGAGCATAAGGAGATCGTGCGCCGGTATCTGGGCGCGAAAAAAGCTCTTTTGTACGGGCTGGCGATGCTTTTGACGCTGGCGCCCCTGCGGACGCGGCTGGCGGAGAATGAGAAATGGGCCGCCGCGTATAATAAGGTGAAGACAGGGATTTATCGCCTCGGGAAAGGCGCTTCGGAACGGAGGTAAGAATGAGAGTTCTTTGGGTCTGCAACATCATGCTGCCGGAGATCGCCGTACAGCTGGGCGCGCCGTACAGCGTGCGGGAAGGGTGGCTTTCCGGCGTGCTGAGCCGTTTTTTGAAGGAAGAAAATCCAGGGATCTCGCTGGGGATCTGCTTCCCGGCCGGAGGGGAGTACGCGTCCATGAACCGGAAACTCTATCTGGGAGAGGGGCGCAGGGAGGTGTCCTGTTACGGCTTCGGGGAAGATCTGAACCGGCCGGAGCAGGACGACCCTTCCCTGGGGCCGCGCTTCGGCCAGATTCTGTCGGATTTCCTGCCGGACCTGGTCCATATTTTCGGGACGGAATTTCCCCACGCCTATGCCTGCGCCAAAGTCTGGAACCGGCCGGGCAAGACCATGGTGGGGATCCAGGGAATCTGCGGGGAAATCGCCCGGGAATACATGGCTGACCTGCCCGGACGGGTGCAGGAGAGCCGCACCCTTCGGGACGTGCTGCGAAAGGACAGCTTAAAGCAGCAGCAGGAGAAGTTCATGCTCCGGGGACAGCGGGAGGAAAAGCTGCTGCGCCTGGCCGGCCATATCGCGGGCCGCACGGAGTTCGACCGGGAATACGCCCGCAGGGTGAATGAGCGAGCGGTCTATCACGAGCTCAACGAAACCATGCGGGACTGCTTTTACGAAGGGCGCTGGGATCCGGACGCCTGCAGAAAACACAGGATCCTCTTAAGCCAGGGGGACTATCCTCTGAAGGGATTTCACTATTTGTTGCAGGCGATGCAGGAAATCCTGCAAGATGCGCCGGACGCCGTGATCGCGGTGGCAGGAAACAGCGTCCTGGGCTCTGGAGGGATCAAAAGCCGCCTGAAAATTCCGGCCTACGGTAAGTATCTGCGCTCCCTGATCCGAAAGGGGAAGCTGCAGGGCAGGGTGGAAATCCTGGGATCGCTGCGGGCGGAAGAGATGAAGCGTGCCATGCTGGAGAGCCATCTGTTCGTCTGCCCCTCCGCGGTGGAAAATTCCCCCAATTCCGTGGCGGAAGCGCAGCTTCTGGGAGTGCCCGTGGCGGCCAGCCGGGCGGGCGGAATCCCCAGCGTGGTGGAGGACCGGAAAGGGGGCCTTCTGTTCGAAAAGGGAGATCCCCGCGATCTGGCCCGGGCGGTCCGGGAGATTTTCGCCTCGGACGGCCTGGCCCGCGCCCTGTCCGAATCGGAGCGCGGTTTCGCCGCCAGGGAGTACGATCCGGAACGCAATTACCGGATGCTGATGGAAGCCTACCGGGAGATCGCGTGATGCTCCAAAAGGGAGAGTCCGGAAGGGAGATATTATGAAAACCGTTTTCATTTCCAACTATATCAACCATCATCAGATCCCCTTTTCCGACGCCCTGTACGAAAGGCTGGGATCCGATTATACCTTCATCCAGACCGAGCCCATGGAGGAAGAACGGGTGAAAATGGGCTGGGGGCTGGATCCGGAGAAGATCCCCTACGTGAGGTTTTCCGACCGGGAGGAGGGGGAGTGCCGACGTCGGATCGAGGAGGCGGACCTGGTGCTGGCGGGGTGGACGCGGCGCACGGATCTGTTTTTGCCCCGGCTTTCTTCGGACCGGCTGACCTTTCGGATCAGCGAGCGGATTTACCGGGAGGGGCAGTGGAAGGCCGTTTCCCCCAGGGGGCTGGCCGCCAAATACCGGGAGCATGTGAAATTCAGGAACCGCCCGGTGTGGCTTTTGTGCGCCGGCGCCTATGTGGCCTCGGATTTTTCCCTGATCGGCGCCTATCCGGGCAAAAAGCTGAAATTCGGCTACTTCCCGAAGCTTCGCCTGTATGAGGAAGACAGGCTCTTCGCGGGAAAGAGGGGCGACGTGATCCAGATGATCTGGGCGGGGCGGATGATTCCCTTAAAACATCCGGAATACGTGGTGCGGCTGGCGAAGGAACTGGACGACATGGGCATGCGCTTTTTGATCCATTTCGTGGGAAGCGGCCCCATGGAAGGGGAACTGAAAGCGGAGATCGCCCGGCTGGGGCTGGCGTCCCGGTTTTGCCTGTACGGCTTTCTGAAGCCCGACGAAGTGCGGGATCTCATGGAGCGCTGCTCCATCCACCTGTTCACAAGCAACTATCTGGAGGGCTGGGGCACGGTGGTCAACGAGGCGATGAACAGCGGGTGCTGCACGGTGGCCAACGCCCGGGCAGGGGCCGTCCCCTTTTTGGTGCGGGACGGGGAAAACGGGCTCACCTGGGAGGACGGGAGCTATGAGGGCTTCGCACGGAAGGTGAAGGAAGCGGTGAAGGATCCGGAAGCCGTGGAGCGGATGGGCCGGGCCGCCTGGCGCACCATCGCGGAGGAGTGGAACGCGCAGCGGGCGGCGGAGGCGTGCCTGGAATTTTATGAGGGCTGGAAGGCCGGCTGCCCGGCCGTTTTCGCCAGCGGCCCCCTGTCCCGGGCCCCCGTCCTTTCCGCCCGCTGGAAATACGACGAAGGAAAGCTGGAGGGCTGAACATGGGAGAGGTACTGCTGAGCGTCATCGTACCGGTCTACAATATCGAGGACTGCCTGGAACGCTGCGTCAACAGCATCCGCAGCCAGACCGAACGGAATCTGGAGATCCTCCTGGTGGACGACGGGTCCACAGATGGGAGCGGTGCGCTGTGCGACCGCCTGGCGAAGGAGGACCGCCGGATCCGGGTGTTTCATAAGGAAAACGGGGGATCTTCCTCCGCCAGAAATCTGGGGATCGAACGGGCGAGAGGGGAATGGCTGGGCTTTGTGGACAGCGACGACTGGATCGATCCGGAAATGTACGCCCTCCTTTTGCGGGAGGCGGCGGGAGGGGGGGCGGACATCGCCCAGGCTTCCCGGGACGAGATCGACGAAGACGGGAACCGCCGGCCGGACGTGTGCGCGCCGCCGGAGGCCGTCACCTTCTGTCCGGCGGAGGACTTCCTGCGGGAGCTGCTTTTGCACCGGGGGGACTGCTCCTTTTGTACGAAGCTGGTGCGCCGCAGCCTGTTCGTCGGAAAAAGGTTTCCGGAGGGCAGGCTCAACGAGGATTTCCGGCTGCTGGTGGAAATGCTTTTGGAGGGCGCGGGGGTGTGCATCCTCCCGCAGCAGATGTACCACGTCTTCTACCGGCTGGGGAGCAACACCAGAAAAAAGGACCCCGACGATTTTTCCAGGGTCTTTTTGGACATCGTGGACAACGCCGACTTCGTGGAGGAACTGGTGGGACGGCGCTACCCGCAGCTGAAGGCGGAAGCGGTGCGCTTCGGCCTGTTTCAGCGCCTGGACTATCTGCTGCACATCCCGATCGGTCGGATGACGTCCAAAGACCCGTTTTACCGGAACGTGATCCGCTACCTGCGCCGCCACGTGCGGGATACCCTCACGAATCCCTGGCTGTCTTCGAAGAACAGGGTCTACCTGCTCCTGCTCACCGCCGCGCCCAAAACCGTCCGCAAAGCCCACGCCCGGCTGAGGAAATGAAGCTGCGCGCAGGCGGAACCCGGAATGAAAGCGCAAAAAAGCCCCCCGCATGGGACTGCATTCCCGGGCGACTTTCCAGCTGCGCTGGCGGAGCCCGAAATGCAGTCCCATGCGGGGGCGGGTTTTTAAACTTACTTTACGGGTTTGGCCCCGGTCTTTTCCTGGAGCTTTTCCACGTTGCGCTTCAGCCAGCCCTTCTTCTTTTTCGCGGTGGGCTGAGGGAGGCTGCCGTGCAGTCCCCGCACGCTGGTGAGATAAATGCCGCTGACCGTGGCCTTCACTTCCTTCTTGACGGGAACCATGTCGAAGATCTTCTCGTCGCACACCAGGGATACGATCTGGGGCCCCACCTTCGCTTTGACGATGGGGAGTTTGGAACGGCGCATGAGCTTGGGCGTATTGTCGATCACCGCCTGAGGAAGCCCCGCGTCCTTAAGCCTCATCTTCTTCTTGTCGATGATGAGCATCGATACGGTCTGTTTGTAAGCTTCGATCTGCCTCTGCTGCTCTTCCTGCTTTCTCTGAGCCTTTTTCCCGAGAAAATAGAGACCGACCACCGCGGCGATCAAAATGACAAGGATGACGAGAAGCACGACTGTCAGTGCGTTCATGGGCGAACTTCCTCCTTCGGATTGGTATCAAATCTGCCAAATTATTGTAGCAGAGATTCGGATTTTAGACAAGCGGTTTCTTGCAGTTTGGAGGAGAATGTTATATAGTAGTAACAATCCGGCGGCGAAGGAAGCCGGATGTGCCGCTCAAACCATACGAACGGGAAAAGGAGGGAAAAGTGAATGGAGCTGCTCCGACTTTTCTGGGAATACCTGTGCCAGGCAGGGAGCTATATCGCGGACCACATGGTGCTGCTGAACTTTTTTTTGTCCATTACGATCATATTTTTCCAGCGCAAGGAGCCGAAATCGGCCTGGGCCTGGCTTCTGGTTTTAAACGTTTTGCCCGGAATCGGTTTTTTGCTGTATCTGCTGGCGGGAACGGACATGCACAAGCGCAGGATGTTCCAGATCAAGGGGATCGAGGATCAGGTCAGCGACGCGGTGCGCCGGCAGGAATACAGCGTGCGCAGCAGGCAGCTGGAGGAGAGTAACCCGGAGCTGTCCGGCTTTTCGGACCTGGTGTATTTCAATCTGGAGAGCGGGGGTGCGGTGCTCACGGGGGACAACGAGGTGCGCATCTTCACGGACGGCAACGACAAGTTCGACGCCCTGATCGAAGACATCAAAAACGCGAAGAAATATATTTTTCTCCAATATTATATCATCAAGAACGACGTCCTGTTCCAGAGGATCCGGGAGGCGCTGCTGGAAAAGGCGTCTCAGGGCGTGGAAATCCGCATCCTCTACGACGCCATGGGCTGCCGCAGCGTGCATAAGAAGGCGTGGAAGGAGCTGGAGAGCCGCGGCATCCGGACGGCGGTGTTTTTCCCGGCCCTGCTGGGTCCGCTGCACCTGCGCGTCAATTACCGCAACCACAGGAAAATCGTGGTCATCGACGGGACCGTCGGCTATGTGGGCGGTTTCAACATCGGAAAGGAATACATCGGCCTGGATCCCAAATTCGGACACTGGCGGGATACCCATCTGCGGATCCGGGGAAGCGCCGCCGCGGCCCTTCTCATCCGCTACATTCAGGACTGGGACTACGCGGCCAGGGAAAATCTGTTCTCCCATCCGGAATACATCGTCTATCCGGAGGAACGCTGCGGGGATACGAAAATGCAGATCATCTCCAGCGGGCCCGATTCCGCTCTGCAGGTGATCCGGGACAATTATCTGCGCCTGATCCACAAGGCAAAGAAGCGGATCTATGTGCAGACGCCCTATTTTATCCCGGACGAGTCCATCCTCACCGCCCTGAAAATGGCAGCCCTGTCCGGCGTGGAGGTGAACCTGATGATCCCGTGCAAGCCGGATCATCCCTTCGTGTACTGGGCAACCTATTCCTATATGGGCGAACTGGTGATGGCCGGGGCCAACTGCTACACGTATGACAACGGCTTCCTTCACGTCAAGGGGGTGTCCATCGACGGGGAAGCCTGCTGCTTCGGCACCGCCAATATGGACATCCGCAGCTTCTCTTTGAACTTCGAGGTCAACGCCATGATCTACGACGAAAAGGTGGCCCGGGAGATGGAGCGGATTTTCCAGGAGGATCTGAAGCTCTGCACCCGCATCACGAAGGACATGTATCAGGGGAGATCGCTGTGGATCCGCTTCAAGGAGCAGATTTGCCGCCTGTTGTCTCCGGTATTGTAAGAGCGGGAAAAGTATGCTAAAATGAATGACAATGCGGCTGTTCCGACGCCGCATCATCAGTTTTGAGAAGAAAGAGGAATTGAGAATGAGAAAGAAATGGATGAAAGCGATGGGGGCGGCTTTCGCGCTGACGCTGGCGCTGGCCGGCTGCGGAAACGACGCGGATCCCCAGGAGAGCACGGCTGCTTCCGAAGAGACTTCGACGGCTGCGGAGACGGAAGAAAAGGTATACCCGGAAGAAGCGTGGCTGGACAATCTGAACGTGGCGGACTATGTGGAACTGGGGGACTATCTGGGCGTGGAAGTGGCCGTCCCCGCTGCGGAAGTGACGGACGACCAGGTCGACGTTTACATCAACAGCGCCCTGGAGAGCAATAAGGAAAAGAACGAGATCACGGACCGGGCTGCCGAAAACGGCGACCTGGTGGATATCACCTTCGTGGGGACCCGGGACGGAGAAGCCTTTGAAGGCGGCAGCGGGGAGAATTATGAAATGACCCTGGGCGCCGGCGGATACATCGAGGGCTTTGAAGAGGGCATCGTCGGGATGAAGACCGGGGAAACCAAAGACCTGAACCTGACCTTCCCCATCCCCTATAACAACAACCCTTCCCTGGCGGGCGCGGACGTGGTGTTTACCATCACCATGAACCATATCTATGAGGAAGTGACGCCCGAATTCGACGACGACTTCGTGGCGGGCCTGGAGATCGACGGCGTGACCACTGCGGAAGAATACCGCCAGTACGCTTACGACAACCTGATGAGTGTGGCCGAAGCGCAGCGGGATACGGAAGTGGAGAACGCGGTGCTTCGCGCCGTGAGCGAGAACGCCACCTTCAAGGCGGTTCCGGAAGCCATGGTGGAGCGTTACTACGACCGTCTGGTTTCCAACCTCACCTATCAGGCCAGCATGTACGGCATGGATCTGGAGACCTTCCTCCTTTACGGAACGGGGCTGACGCAGGAAGAATACGAGGCGGAGATGCAGGCCTCCGCGGAGGAAGCGGTGAAGCAGATTCTGGTGCTGCAGGCCATCGCCGAGAAGGAAGGGATGACCGTCACAGAAGAGGACGTGGAAGCGGATCTGGAAGAGAACGCGACGAATTACGGTTATGAGTCCGCAGAAGAATATAAGGAAGCCCTGGGCGACGAGCTTCAGGGATACGGCGAATATCTGATGACCGAGCGGATGAGCGCCTTTGTAGTGGAGAACGCCGTGGTGACGGACGATGAAGCGGAGACGGCTGAGACCGAAACCGCGGAGACTGAGACCGCCGCTTCCGAAGAGACGACGGAAGCGGAAGAGACGGCGACCGAATCCGCTCAGGAGACGGAAGAAGCCGCTGCAGGGGAAGAGGTTACGGAAGAGACGGCGGAATCCGCAGAAGCGGAAACCCAGACAGAATAAAGAGCCGCCATGCGGCAGGAAGCGGGGAGAAAGAATATGGAACTGACCAACGTCAAACAGTTATTCAGGGACAGAGAACAGTATATCGGACAGAAGGTGACCGTGGGAGGCTGGGTGAGAAGCAACCGCGATTCCAAGAATTTCGGCTTTCTGGTGGTCAACGACGGGACGTTCTTCGAGCCGCTTCAGGTCGTATACGCGGCGGACAGGCTGGAAAACTACGGGGAGATCGCGAAGATCGGCGTGGGGAGCGCGGTGATCGCCACGGGGACCATCGTGGAGACGCCGGGGGCCAAGCAGCCCTTTGAGATGCAGGCGGAGGAGGTGCTGGTGGAAGGCGCGTGCACGCCTGACTACCCGCTGCAGAAGAAGCGCCACAGCTTCGAATATCTGCGCACCCTGACCCATCTGCGGCCCAGGACCAACACGTTCCAGGCGGTTTTCCGCGTGCGTTCCCTCATCGCCTACGCCATTCACCGGTTTTTCCAGGAAAGGGGATTCGTCTATGTGCACACGCCCCTCATCACAGGGAGCGACTGTGAGGGCGCCGGGGAGATGTTTCAGGTGACCACCCTGGATCTGGCGAACGTGCCCAAAAACGGGGACGGGACGGTGGACTATTCCTCCGATTTCTTCGGAAAGCCCACCAACCTGACGGTGAGCGGACAGCTCAACGGCGAGGCCTATGCCATGGCATTCAAGAATATTTATACCTTCGGCCCCACGTTCCGGGCGGAGAACTCCAACACCACGCGCCATGCGGCGGAATTCTGGATGATCGAGCCGGAAATCGCCTTCGCGGACCTGAAGGACGACATGATCCTGGCGGAATCCATGCTCAAATATATCATCCGCTATGTGCTGGAGAACGCGCCGGAAGAAATGGCGTTTTTCAACAGCTTTGTGGACAAGGGGCTGCTGGAGCGGCTGCAGCACGTGCTGGACTCCGATTTCGGCCATGTGACCTATACCCAGGCCATCGAAATCCTGGAGAAGCACAACGATGAGTTCGACTATAAGGTTTCCTGGGGCTGCGATCTGCAGACGGAGCACGAGCGCTACCTGACGGAGAAAGAGTTCAAGCGCCCCGTATTCGTCACCGACTACCCCAAAGAGATCAAGGCTTTCTATATGAAGCTCAACGAAGACGGGAAAACCGTAGCGGCCATGGACTGCCTGGTTCCCGGAATCGGCGAGATCATCGGCGGCAGCCAGAGGGAAGACGACCTCGAACTGCTGGAGAAACGGATGGACGAGCTGGGGCTGAACAAAGAAGACTACGGATTTTATCTGGATCTGCGCAGATACGGTTCCGCGCGCCACGCGGGCTTCGGCTTGGGCTTCGAGCGCTGCGTCATGTATCTGACCGGCATGGGCAACATCCGCGACGTGCTGCCGTTTCCCAGAACGGTGAAAAACTGCGACCTGTAAGGTCAGGGATTTTTTTGCGGCGGGGGGAAAATTTCGGGTTTCTCCCGCCGCTTTTTTATTGTATACTGTAAGAAGCCACAGAGGGGTTATTGGATTTTCGAGACGACAGAAGAAGGAATGGGAACGATGCGAAAGAAACTGACGGGCCTGACGGCTTTTTTTCTGGCTTTTACGCTGGCGTTTCAGCCGGTTTACGCCAAAACGAGGGAAGAGATACAGCAGGAAAGGGAAGAGAAAAAGCAGCAACAGCAGAGTACCCAGAGCAAATATAACGAGACCCAGGGAAAGCTCAGCGATCTGCAGGAGGAGCAGGATGTGCTGCAGGAGGAGATCGACGAGCTGGACGCTCAGCTGGTGGAAATCATCGCCAGCGTGGGGCTGATGGAGGAGCAGATCGCGGATACCGAAGCGCAGATCGAGCAGGCCCAGAAGGATTACGATGCGGCCAAAGCCCAGGAAGAAGCCCAGTATCAGGCCATGAAGGCCAGGCTGCGCTACCTCTACGAGAAAGGGGATACCAGCTACATGGAGCTTTTGACCAAAGCTTCCACCTGGAGCGATATGCTCAATCAGGCGGAGTACATCGAGAAGCTCCACGAATATGATCAGAAGATGCTCAACGCCTATATCGCCATCAAGGAAGAGGTGGAGATCAAGAAGAACGATCTGGAGGACAAGAAGAGCGATCTGGAAACCCAGAAGTACGAGCTGGAAGAAGAAGAGGCCGCCATGGAGGAACTGCTGGAAGAAAAGAAGGCGGTCTCGGCGGATTACGACGCCCAGATCGCGAAGGTACGCCAGGAAGCCGCGGCCTATAAGGCGCAGATCAAGCAGCAGAACGCGGAGCTCAAGCAGCTGGACGAAGAGGAAAACGCCATCATCAGAGCCGAGGAAGAGCGCAGGAGAAAGGCGGAAGAAGAGGCCAGGAAGGCGGAGGAAGCGAGAAAGGCGCAGGAGAACCAACAGAGTTCGGGATCTTCGGGAAGTTCTTCCTCCTCCGGTTCGTCCTCGGGTTCCTCTTCCACCGGATCCTCGTCTTCCTCCGGGGGCGGATCCAAAACCGTGCCTCCGGCCACCGGATCCTCCGGAAGCGATATCGCACAGTACGCCTGCCAGTTCGTGGGGAATCCCTATGTGCTGGGGGGCACCAGCCTGACGGACGGCGCGGACTGCTCGGGCTTCATCTGGGCGGTATACAAACAGTACGGATACAGCCTTCCCAGGACGTCTGCGGCCCAGAGGAGCGCGGGCCGGGAAGTTTCTTATGAAGAAGCCCAGCCCGGGGACATCATCTGCTATGCGGGGCACGTGGCGCTGTACCTGGGCGGCGGGCGCATCGTTCACGCCAGCACCGCCCGCACCGGCATCAAATACGGGTACGCCACGTACCGCCCCATCCTCACCGTTCGCCGGATTGTAGGATGAGGGGCTCGCAGAGTTCCGGGATCCGGTAGAAATCCAGATACCGGTTCTCCATGGGGATCCACCGGTCCCGGAAGGCGGGCCAGCGGTCCGGGCCGTTGCGCGAAAGGATCCGCTGTTTCTGGATTTCGGGCGCGACGGAGAGGCAGAACGCCAGGTCATAGGCGGCGCGAAATTCCGGGCGCATGCAGTATGCGCCTTCGATGATCAGCAGGGAGCGGCCGGCGGTGGCGCGGGGCTCCTGAGCGAAGTCCATGAGGGAGCAGTCGAAACGGTCCCATGTGAGCACCGGCCAGCGTTTGCTGGCCGGTGCTCCTTTTTCCCCGCCGGTTCTTCGGGCCGCGAGGAGGGGATCGATGATCTGGGCCGAAAACCGCTCGTAGTGGACGTTTCCGCCGGGCTGAGACAGCCGATCCGGCATGCGCAGCTTCGGCGGGAGGAAGAAATCGTCCATGGGGACGACGTCCGCCTCCAGCTCCCGGGCCAGCCTACGGGCCAGCGTTGTCTTTCCGGAAGCGCAGCAGCCGTCCAGGGCCACCGCCAGCCGGCCCCGGGCCTGCAGGAGGTCCGAAATCCGGCGGCAGAGCTGATCGAAGGAAGCGTTCATACGGCGCTACCTTCCGCCCTTAGCGCCTTTTTCGCCGGGACGGGGGCGGTAAAGCCGGCCTTCTGCAGGGCCAGCACGGCCGGAGGGATCAAAATGAGCTGGCAGAGGATGCCGGGAACCGCGTTGAGGAAGGCTCCGGCCAGAAAGATCTGCGGCGTGAAGGGGTTGCCCAGCAGCCCGTACAAAAGAAAGGAAACGGCGCCCCAGACGGCGCGGCCGCAGAGCATGGCCCCGATCAGGGAAGTGTAGACGTGAACCGCTTTCCTGGGGAGCAGCCCGTAGAACAGCCCGGAAAAGGCGCCGTAAGCGGCCAGCTCAAAGGCCATGGCGACGCCGGTGGGCATCAGGGGCGGCATGCCGAAGAGCAGATTGCGCAGGAGCGGGGCCACAAAGCCCACGCCCAGGCCGTAGACGGGGCCGCACAAAAACCCGCACAGAAGTACCGGAAGGTGCATGGGCAGCAGCAAATTCCCGACGGCCGGGATCTGTCCGGTCAAAAAGGGCAGAATCAGACAGAGCGCCAGGCAGACGCCTGACGTGACGAGTCTCGTTATTCGTTTCATAATGGGTTCCTCCTGTTACAGATTGAATGAATTTCCGTAAAACGGCTTGGCCGTCATCTGCCGGAGAACAGCGTCCCTGGAGGACTCTTTTTCCAGTATAATCAAAAAGGGACGGTTCGTCAATCCGCCGGAGGAGGAAAATTGACAGAGTGTCAGCAGGATTGCAGGGGCTGCGTCCTTCGGCCGTCCGTCCGGCCATCCAGCAGCTCTCTGAGGCAGTCCACGGCCCGGTCAGCCAGTTCGGAGAGGGACAGTTCCGGCACGCCCACCACGTGATTGCTGCAGCGGTTCACCGGCAGGAGGATTTTCTGTGCCCTGCTCTGGCCCACGGCCACGGCCATGGCCGGAGTGACCTCTCCCAGCAGGGAATCGGCGGATAAAATCCCGATAGGCCCCAGGATGAAATCGGCGTCCCGGCAGGCCACGACGACCGGGTTTTCCCCGGTGGCCCCGGCATCCGCCCCGGCCCTGAGCATGGCGGCGGTGGCCGCGGCGTTGGTGCCCACGGCGATCAGCTCCAGATCCGGAAAGGCTTCCTTCCGGATGCGCGCGGCCAGGAGGCTGCCGATCCGCCCGCCCTGCCCGTCGATGAGAACAATTTTCATTTGGATTCCTCCTTCGCGTAAAAAGTGCGCGCCGTCCCGCAGCCGCAGCGGCGGCCTGCGCGCTTCGCCTTTCTATCATAGCCCGGAAACGGAAGTTTGACAACGCCTTTTGACGCTCCGGCTGCAGGGCGGCGCCCGGACGGTCGCCCGGAAACGGGAATTGACATTTTTCCGAATTGTGATATGGTAAAAAAATAAGTTGAGAGAGGCGCAGCGATGAATTTGATCAATCTGGAAAATATCACCAAAGTATTTGCGGAACAGAAAATATTCGACCGGGCGTCGTTTTCCCTGCAGGAAGGGGAGAAGATCGGCGTCATCGGGATCAACGGGACGGGAAAGACCACGCTTTTGAAATTGCTGGCGGGGCTGGAGGAGCCGGACGAAGGGACCGTCACCGCGGCGAACCATGCGGTGATCCGGTATCTGCCGCAGCATCCGGAATTCGATCCGGGGATGTCGAGCCTGGAGTGCGTATTGGCCGGCAACGTGACGGAGGAGAACCGGTGGACCATAGAGAGCGACGCGAAGGCGATGATGACCCGTCTGGGCATCCGGGACTTCGGGCAGCCGGCGGGCCAGCTCTCCGGCGGGGAGAAAAAGCGGCTGGCGCTGATTTCCGTCCTGCTTTCCCCGGCGGATATCCTGCTGCTGGACGAGCCCACGAACCATCTGGACAACGGGATGTCGGACTGGCTGGAGGATTATCTGAAAAAGCGGAGGGGCGCGCTGGTCATGGTGACCCATGACCGCTACTTTCTGGACAGCGTGACCAGCCGCATCGTGGAGATCGACAGGGGTTCCATCTACAGCTATCAGACGAACTATTCCGGGTTCCTGGAGCAGAAAACCCAGCGCAGGGAAATGGCGGAAGCCAGCGAGCGCAAGCGCCAGTCGATCCTGCGGGTGGAGCTGGAATGGATCCGCCGCGGCGCCAGGGCCCGCTCCACCAAACAGAAAGCGCACATCCAGCGATATGAGGAGCTTAAGGACCGGCAGGCCCCGGCGCAGGACGCCAGGCTGGAGATCAGTTCCGTTTCCTCGAGGCTGGGGAAAACCACGGTGGAGCTGGAACATATCTGCAAGAGCTATGGGGACAAAAAGCTCATCGACGATTTCAGCTATCTATTCCTGAAGGGCGACCGGGTGGGATTCATCGGGCCAAACGGCTGCGGGAAATCCACCCTCATGAAGATCATCGCGGGGATCGTCCCGCAGGATTCGGGGCAGGTGATCGTCGGGCAGACCGTAAGGATGGGCTATTATGCGCAGGAAACCGTTTCGGATCGGGAAGACGGCCGGGACGGCGGGATCGACGTTTCTTACATGGATCCGTCGCAGCGGGTGATCGACTACGTGAAGGACATCGCGGAATATATCCGGACGGCGGACGGGACGGTGTCCGCGTCGGCCATGCTGGAGCAGTTTCTGTTCCCTCCGGAAAAGCAGTACAGCCCCATCGGGAAGCTGTCGGGAGGCGAAAAGAAGCGGCTGAACCTGCTGCGGGTCCTCTTCTCCTCCCCCAACGTCATCCTGCTGGACGAGCCCACCAACAATCTGGACATCGCCACGCTGACCGTCCTGGAGGATTATCTGGACCGTTTTGACGGGATCGTGGTGACGGTTTCCCACGACCGCTATTTCCTGGATCGCACCATGAAGCGGATCTTCGCCTTTGAGGAAGGCGGCAGGCTGCGCCAGTACGAGGGAGGCTATACGGACTACGCCGCCAGGAAGGCCGCCGAACGGGAGGATGAGGAAGCGGAAACGGGGAGCGAGCCCGGAAAGGCGAAGGCCCCTGACGGCGAAAAGGGGAAGCGTCCGCGCGGCGCCCGGAAGGTGAAATTCACCTATAAAGAGCAGAAGGATTATGAGACCATCGAGTCCGAGCTGGCGGAACTGGAAGACAGGATCGCTGCTCTGGACGGGGAGATGGAAGCGTCCGCCCGGGATTTCGTCAGGCTGAATCAGCTGGCGGAGGAAAAACAGGAAGCGGAAGCTTTGCTGGAAGAAAAAATGGAGCGCTGGATGTTTCTGGAGGAAAA